>Ga0210123_1000317_pt1 | contig 31574 bp, 29 predicted proteins | sample Muzzi_PWB_D2_FD_185535 | JGI IMG/M metagenome (GOLD analysis project Ga0210123, IMG submission 185535) | Wetland microbial communities from San Francisco Bay, California, USA, that impact long-term carbon sequestration - Muzzi_PWB_D2 (SPAdes) | ecosystem: Environmental > Aquatic > Marine >... | reverse complement strand
TCGACCTGGTGGTCGTCAACGGCTCGACCTTCGAGAGCAAGGAGGACCACGCGCAGGACCCCGCTCCGGAGATCCGGTCAAGCACCGAGGGGGTCGAGGCGCCGTCCCGGCAAGGCGCGCGACCGAGGCATACCAGTCGGTCTGTCGCAGGAAGCGCAACGCCGCCGGGGCGGATGCAACAACACCCGAATGCGAGCGGATCTTCGGCACGGGGTCCTCACCTCGAGCCCCAGGTGCCGCTCGTCCTCTGGAACCGCCGGGGCGAGCACTTCCACGACCTCGCCCCGCTCAACCCGGAGCTGTCGAAGCCCCACGTGGGCCGGGGCATGGCGGCGGCCGACTACGACCAGGACGGCGACTTGGACCTGGCCGTCATGCACTACCAAGAGGGCGTCCAGCTCCTGCGAAACGACATGCAGACCGGCGGCTGGATCGAGCTGCGGCTGGCGAGCCGGGGGCCGTCCGGCGAGCTGACCGGGCTGGGCGAGGGGGCGACGGTCATCGCCCACACGGGCGACACGGTCCTTCGCCGCTCGGTCACCGGAGCGTCCTACCTCTCCCAGAGCAGCCGGAGCGTCCACATTGGCCTGGGTGACGCGGCGCGCCTCGACAGCGTCGAGGTCCACTGGCTCGGCGGCGGGATCGACACCTACCGGGACCTCGCCTCCGGCACCATCTGGGAGCTCCGCGAAGGGGACCCGACGCCCCGGCAGGTCGCGAGGCCGGGGCCCGACTCTGCGACGCGCACGGAGGCAGCCATTCAGGAGCCGTCGGGGGACACAGGCCAGCTCACCGAGCGCGAGCGCCTCGCCCGGTTCTGGCAGCTCCAGCGCGCCGGCATGGACGCCATCAAAGGGGAGAAGGACCCGGTGAAAGCGGAGGGGCTCTTCCGCCAGGCGCTCCAGCTCGAGCCGGACCACGAGGACGCCCACTACTACCTGGCGGCGGCGCTCACCGCCCAGGGCCGGACCGACGAGGCCCTGGAGCACCTCCACCGGCTCACCGAGATCAACCCCCAGAGCCACCGCGGCTTCAAGCGTTGGGGCACGCTCCGCGCGCTCACCGCCACCAGCCCCGAGCACCTGGAGCAGGCGGCCCGCGCCCTCGAGCGCTCCCACGAGCTCAACAAGGAAGAGACCGGCAGCCTCCTCGTGCTGGGCGAGATCGACCTCCTGCGGGGCGACCGCGCACGCGCCCGCCAGCACCTCGAATGGGCGACCACCACCAACGCCCGTGCGGTGGGAGGCCTCTTCTTCCTCGGCTATCTCGACTGGAAACAGGGTGACGAGGTCTCGGCCCGAGCCCGCCTCGAGACAGCCCGCGAAGCCCTCGGCCCCGACTGGGTGCCACAAGGTGCCACGTCCGAAGGCGACACCGAAGAGGCAATGCACGAAGAGGAATCCCCCCTCGGCCGCTTCGTCCGCGCCTGGAACGGAGAGCCCGAGCCCGACGGCGCCTATGCGGCGCTGGAAGCGTTCCTGGCGAGCGGGTAGCGGGCCATGAGCTTTCGTAGGGTGCGCTTCAGCGCACCAGACCATGGCCCGGTGCGCTGAAGCGCACCCTACCGAGCTACCGAGCCCTCTCAGCTCCCTCCTCCTCGTCTCCCCCCTGTCCCGTTTCACTCCTCTAGAGCACTCTTGATTTATACATTGAGAAAACTATGTAGCCTGGAGGTGTCAATGAACGCGATCGTGACCGGCCCTGCTCTCCCACTCCCCTCTCACTCCACACCCCGACCCCCGCAGCCCGCTCCGGGCGCCCGCATCGGAGCGACACTCCTGGCCCTCACCATCCCGACCGCCCTCATCCTGCTCACACTGCTCACCACCCTCCCCGCCCACGCCGGCGGGATCACCTTCCACGACATCGCCGCCGGTGACCAGGCCGGCATCACCTACCGCCGCGTCCCGTCCAAGACCAACGCCATCTACGAACGGATCACCCGCGAGCCCCTCTACACCATGCAACTGGTGGTCGCCACCCCGGAGAAGCCCCGCGGCGCCCCCGGCGTCGCCCTGCTCGACTTCGACGGCGACGGCGACCTCGACATCTACGTCACCAACGGCCCTGGCGCGGCCAACAGCCTCTACTCCAACCGCCTCCTCGAGACCGGGCGCCTGGTCTTCGAGGACGTGGGCACCGCGGCCGGCGTCGCGGCCAGCGAGCAGGACTCGACCGGCGTCTGCTACGGCGACCTGGACAACGACGGGGACCCGGACCTCCTTGTCCTCGGCCGCTCGGAGCCCAATCGCCTGTTCGAGAACGGCTCCGCCGACCGGGCAGCGACCGGAGTGACGACCGGACCGGGGGGGGACGGCACGACGTTCCGGGACGCCACCGCCGGCAGCGGCCTCGGCGAAGACGATCTCGGACATACCTCCTGCTCCCTGGGCGACGTCAACGGCGACGGCCTCCTGGACGTGGCGATCGCCAACAGCTACGACTGGACCTACCGGGCGGCGATCATGAGCGAGCCGTTCGCGCTCAACCACCCGAACCAGCTCTACCTGAACCAGGGGAACCTCACCTTCCGCGACGTGAGCGAGAGCTCCGGCATCCGCAAGCTCGCCGGCTTCGTACCGCCCCAAGAGGGCGAGGTCGCCACCATCACCTGGGGGATCGCCCTCGTCGACTACGACCGGGACGGCGACCTGGACATCATCCACACGGACGACCAGGGCGCCATCCCGAGCAAAAAGGTCAGCCGCGGGATGATCCAGGTCCTCGCCAACGACGGCACCGGCCACTTCCGGGCCGTCACCCATGAGGTCGGCACCGACCCGCCGGGCTCGCTCTGGATGGGCCTCTCCGTCGCCGACTTCAACTGCGACGGCAACCTGGACGTCTTCGGCACCAACATGGGGGACTACGCGTTCTCCGCCATCGGCCTGCCGTTCGAGCGGGGCACGCTCTCGTCCCGGTGGTTCCTCGGCCGCCCGGACGGCACCTTCGAGCCGGCCGAGCTCGGTGACCTCACCGCGAGCGTCTTCGGCTGGGGGGTGGTAACCCCGGACTACGACAACGACGGCGACCCGGACGTGGCCTTCTACGGCAGCTTGAACGGCACCATGAACACCATCACCGCCGACAACCCGGGGACGATCCTGGTCAACCGGGGGTGCAACGCCGCCTTCGACACCGCCTTCGACACCGATTTCGAAGCCCTGGGCGCCATCGACCACGCCCGCCGCAACGTCCACGGCGTCGCCACCGGCGACCTCAACCTGGACGGCTTCCCCGACCTGGTGAGCGTCTCGGCGCTCAACATCCCCGAGTCCGTCCCGCTCAAGCCCTACCCCGCCGAGCACGGCAGCCCGTTCGACCGCCGGGCGCGGTACGTCGAAGTCTTCAGTCCCGCCGGCAACGGCACCTTCGTCTGGAACGGCTACGAGTTCGACAACGGCACCCTCTCCGTCGAGATCAACAGCGCCGACAACGGCAACGGCTGGATCGAGGTCCGGACCCTGGGCACCGCCGGCCTGCTGCCCAACGGCAAGGTCAACCGAGACGGCATCGGCGCCCTGGTTCGCGTGATCCCTGAGGTCGAAGCGACCGGACCCGTGCCGGCCAAGATGCGGACAGCGGCCAGACCCGTCCCGGCCAAGGTCCGAATTGAACCGGCGAGACCCGTCCCGGCCAACATCCGAATTGAAGCGGCCGGACCTGTGCCGGCCGAAGTGCGAGCGGAGCGAGCGACCTTCCCTCCCCGGAAGAGCCCGGAAACACCGCGACCGGCCCTGGCCTCCGTCACCGCCGGCGCCAGCTACGCCTCCGAAAGCAGCCTCGCCCTCCTCTTCGGCCTCGGCAAAGCGCACACCGCCACCGTCGAGATCCAGTGGCCCGGCGGCGTCCGCAACCGCCTCGAAGGCGTCAAGAGCGGCGAGCGCATCCTCCTCCCGGAGATCCCCTGCGGCATCGACGCCACCTGGCCGAGCATCGACGCCTACAACCGCTGCGTCGACACCGCCCTCGACCGGCTCCGCGAGGGTGGCCACATCGACGCCAAGACCGCCCGGCGACTCCGCACCAGCGCCTTCCGGGCCTACCGGCAAACACACACAGAGACCGTCCGGAGCCCCTGACGCCGCACCCCACGCGGGGCGTTCGAGCCAGCCCGAGATGGAAGGGCGAAACCACCTGCCCATCCGTCACGGCCGACTCCAACGCCCCGCGCGTCATCACCGACAAAAAGCCCAGCGACCACACCCGCCCCCAAACCGGCAGAGGGGCGCCATCTCGCCCACACCGCTACAGACAGGAGCCGGCCCGCGTCAGGGCGACAGCCTTCGAAGCCAACGGTGCCAAGGTAGGCGAATCCGTGCTCGCCCAGCTCCAACGGCTCCTCAACAGAGTGAAACCGGGACGCCAGGCTCCGCACGCCCAATTGATGAATCACCCAAAAGCCGACCGAGGGGTCGATGAGCTCGTCGAGTCTCCCCAGGTCCCTGTTGGTCCAGGCGGAAACGAACGGTTCGACGAGCTCGCAGAAGCGGTCACCATCCGCCCAGTTCGCCGTCGCCGGTAGGGGAGAGGTCGACAGCACCAGAATCAGGTTGGCAACACCCAAGATCGTCCTAATCCGCAAAGCAAGCCTCCTCTCTGAAGACCGGCGATGGGTGAGCGGCGAGATTCGGCAGCTCAGCTCCTTCGTCGCCAGCACCCACGGATCGTCTGGCACCCACCACGGGTCGTCTGGCACCCACCTCGGGTCGTCTGGCACCCACCTCCTCACAGCAAGTTCCGAGCCTGCCGGGAACCGCACGCCGAACCTGCCGCCTGGGGCCGCGGTTGAGCCCGTTCAGGCGCTCGAGCCAACAGCCCGTTTGATCGATGGACAGTCCAATTGATGAGTCCATCGACTCGGTCCTGCCGCACCCTGAAGTACGGAAGACGGCACCGCGATCCGTAGGGAGTTGCGACCAACCGATACCATTCACGGAGGAAAGCAGCCCGACGTGGCGACCACTCCACCTACGGCTCTCGGAGCCACTCCGGAATGTCCCGCCGGCCGTGGAGCACACGCCAAACGTCCACGTGATCGTCCCGCTCGAGATAGAACACCAAGTAAGGGAAACGACGGAGCGGCCAGCTTCGAAGCCCGGGGATGTCGAGCTCCTGGGCATACCGAAGGGATCCGGAGGCTGGTTGTCGGCTCAGGTGGGTGTAGGCCTGCTCGAGCGCGTCGATGAACCCGAGCGCCGCTCGCTCGGAGCCCTGCTCCAGGTAGTGGGAAATCGCCTGGTCCACGTCCCGCTCGGCCGAGGTGCGCGGGATGACAGGCTTGGTCTTCACTGTCGACGGCGTCCGCGAACGCGGTCCCGCAGCCCTTCGAAGTAGGCCGCATCGGCCGGTTCGGTGGGCTCCGACGCGGCGCCCTCGAGAAGCAGCCTGCGAAGGCGCCAGCGGTCCTGGTCGTTGCGGATGAGCTCACGCACGTACTCGCTCGTCGTGCCGTACCCTCGCTCGGCGACCTGCTCCTCGACGAATAGCTTGAGCGATTCGGGCAGGGAGATGTTCATGGTTCCCATGGGGTGAGCCTAACGGTCTTGGCAAGAATTGGCAATTCCGGCGAGCTCGAAGTCGCGGAAGTCGAAGCCGGGGGCGACGGTGCAGCTCACCAGGGCGTAGCCCCCCGGGTGGTCGACGGTGGCGCTGAACCAGACGCCTGCCGGGACGACTGCCTGGGGGAAGCCGGCCGGGGGGATCTCCGGACACCTCGGCCGGACGGCGCCGCTGGACCGATATCGAAAACCGATATAGGCTGTCTCCATGAAGCCGATCTCCGTCCATGTCGACGAGGAGGACTACGAGGAGCTCAAGGCCATCGCCGCGCGCCGCGGGCGTCCGGTCGCCGAGGTCGTGCGTGAGGCGATGGCCGAGTACGTCGTCCGTGCACGGCCCGCCGGGCCGTCGCTTCTCTCGCTGGAGCCTGCCGAGGCGGGCAGGCAGCTCGGCGACTGGAGCCGGACCGAGCTGTTCGAGGAGATGCTCCACCGGCCGGAGGAGCCGACCGAAGCCGGGGACGAGGAGGAGGTCGAGAACGGGAGCACCTCCCCTTGACGATCCTGGCAGTCGACACGGACGTCCTCGTGGCGTGGTCGGTCCGTGGCGCTCGGCGCCACGATGCGGCCCGCCGCTTCCTCGAGCGCGAGATCGGGGAGCTCGGCCAGCCGCTCGGTCTCACGCCCCAGGTGCTCCACGAGCTCATCCACGTGGTCACCGACGGCCGCAGGTTCTCCGAGCCACTGCCAATGAACGAGGCGGTGGACCTTGCCGAGAGGCTCTGGACCGCCCCGGAGACCGAGCGACTGGCCCCCCCTTCCAGGGTCCCGCTCCGCACGTTGGACCTGCTCCGGCGCCACCGCCTCGGTCGTAAGCGGATCCTCGACACCGTCCTGGCGGCCACCCTCGAAGCCTGCGGCGTCCACCGCCTCGCAACCTGGAACGGCAGAGACTTCGAGCTCTTCCCCTTCCTCGAGATCGTCCGCCCGCCGGTCGAGTAGACGGTCCGCTTCGCGGCCGAGGTCTCGTGCCCCGATCAGGACCGCCCGGGGCCTCCCAGGCGTCGGTGGCCCACCGGCGGCGATTACTTCGGCTTCACTGCCGAGGCTGTCGCCTGAAACGACCCCGCGCCTGACCCCACCGCAGTTGATAGAATTCGCGCAATATCGACTCCTCTACACACCCACCCAGGACCGAGCACGGGGAGCTCCCCGTCTCGTCCCGAAAGGAGGACACGATGTTCCGCACGTTCTTGGTTCTGGCCGCTCTCTTCCTCCTCGCCGCACCCGCCGTCGCGGCCGAGGCCACTTCCACCCAGGAGCCTCCGCCGGCCAGTGGCGGCTCATGCTCCGCCGACGGTGGCGAGGCTCTGCCCGACCATCCCGAGCCGACCCCCATGGCCACAACCTGCATCACGCCGGGGTCGCTCGTCACCTGTTCCGGCTACGAGTGCCACACACCGTGCAGCAGCGATCCGAGCTGCAGCCCGACCCACACGTACGAGTACTTCCGGATCTATCGCAACAACACCTCCATCACGCACTGCTGCACGCTGAACACCTACATCGGCCCGTACCGCCAGTGCGCTGGAGGCCAACAGTCCTGGATGAGCTTCGACAGCTTCTACAAGCTCTGCAACTGCGTCTGACCGGGCCGGCTCACTTGTAGGTGAAGCCGTCCTCGAGGAAGACCTTCTGGCCTCCGGGATTGAGGACCTCGACAGCCACGGGGCCGGCGGCATCGGCCGCGGGCTTGTCGCCGAAGCGCACCACGACGCCCTCCTTGAAGCCCGTGCCCCGGATGGTCACTTCCTCACCACCCGCTTTCGGGCCGCTGTCCGGGACAATCTGCTCCACGGTCGGCGGTCCCGCGTGCTCCCTGCCCTTCTGGGACTTGGAGAAGAACGATCGTCTACGAGATGAGACGGACCAACTCCCGACTCTTCTCTCTACGTCAGACGAGGTGCCGCTGAGCTCGTGAAGGAGCACCCATTGCGGACCTCTCCACCACGGATCACCTGGCACTCAGCGCCCGACCGGAGTCGGAGCGGCTGTCGGGGACGCCAAGACGACTCTCTTCTCGAGAGTACTCGGGGGGTGGGGGGAGCTCCGCCCGACCTCGGGCCGCTCCCCCCAAGGAGGGGTCATCGATCGACCCCCGAGCGAGCCACTAGGAGTCTGCGCGGCAGAAACCCGGAGTCGCGTTGCGAGCGCCGTGGGGCCAGATACGAGGCGCTGCGACGCAGGCGATGCCGAGCCATCGTCGAGGAGCGGGAACGAAGTAGATGGCCCCACGCCGTCGCAACCCTTTGGGCGCATGGGGGTTGCGGACCGTCTCCGGCGTTGCTCGTCGTCAACGATGGCACCGCATCGCCTCCTCCTCGCGCCTTGAATCCGGCCCACAAGACCCATGCGCGCGACCCCGGATTTCTGCCGCGCAGACTCCTAGCAAAGAACGCAGGTGCCTTGCCACGGGCTCAGCCAGAAGCACGTGCACAAGGGGCAGACGTTCTGTTGGCAGAACTGGTCGCTCGTGCAGGAGATGCCGCTGTCGAGGCAGTGCACAGCAGCGGGCTCGGGCGCCGCGAAGTCCGTGAAGGCGGGCTGCTCGTCGGGGCAGAGCGTATCGACCAAGGGTGCGTCGACGAGGGCGGGCTGGGCGTCCAGAACCTGGGGGGCCATGTCCGCGGCATGGACCGCGGGCGCGGCAAACAGGACGAGGGTAGCGACGAGGACGAACATGCAGCAGCTCAGGATCTTCATAGAGAGCCTCCTGACTCGTTGTGGCCGGGCGTCGACCCGGCCGTCAAAGGAATCGGTGCCCGGAATATACAGGAATTCTCTCTACTTCGATACTTCGGATATTCGGAATTATCTGCAGCGTGCGGCCGGCACCTTGGGAGATGGCTCCGTTCGGGCGCCGAGACCATCGCCACGGTTCACCTGGCACGTCAGCCACGTCAGACAGTGCGCGCCGAAGGTCGCTCGACGTTCAGTTGCTACACTGCTGACGTGGCGACGCAGGCCCGTCCGGACCCTGGCGTCGGTCGTCGGGTCCGGCAGACACCGAACAGGTCTTGCCCAAGGAGGTCACGCCCATGTGGATCGACTCCGTGCGGAACACCGGCGTTCTCACCGACCAGATCGTCTCCGGAGCGACGGACGTCGACGTCCAGGAGCTCTCCCTGACTTTCCAGCTCGCGGTTCGAAGTCGCGTCTACGTCAACGCAATCCTCACCGTGGTCCCGGAGGACGTGGCCAAGGGGGAGAAGCTCATCGCAAAGATCCAGCTCGAGAGCGAAGACGAGCCTGCCGAGCCAAGGCAGTACGGCCCGTACGGGTACAGGTCGAGCGACCCCCAGGCACAGCATTCCTTCGTGGCGGACATCGACTTCGAGCTGGCGCCGGGGGACCACACGGTCAGTGTCCTCGCCTCGATTTCGGCTACCGGATCAGATTCCTACCGCCTTCGGCCCCAGGGCAACTGTCGGATGACGGTGATCGCGCTCCCGATCATCACGGTGCCCCCCCGTTGGTGGCCGGCCTGGCTCCGGCGGCGTTTTTGACTACCGCAGCCCGGCCGCTGAGGGCTCTAGGAATCTGCGCGGCAGAACCGCGCGGCCGCCCCGGGGGGCCTCACTCCTCCCGGAGCGTCCGTGACGGGTCGAGCTCGCGCATGGCGCTCCGGATGCCGGCGACGGTCGCCTCTTCCGGCAGCGCCGAGCGCTTCGCCCAGATCAGCGAAACGCGTCGAGGGCCACGGTCAGGCGCTCGTGGCGGGTCACCGACTCGAGCTCGCCGCACCGCTCGACCATCACCGGCCGCTCGAAGACGAGGCGGGGCGCCCCGGCGAGCGGATCATCGCCATCGCCCCCACCGTCATCAGGCGCAGGGCGCTCCAGCCGGGCCTCGGGAGCCTCGACCTCCATGGTGCCGTCGCAGGTTTCGGCCGGACCTTCGATGCGCACCCCGTAGAGCGTGTCGCCATCCTTGCTCTCCACCGTGAGCGTGCGCCCGCCGCCGAGCTCCACCGGCTCCCCCGGCTCGATCATCGCCAGCGCCAGGGCATAGGGGTCGGGCCGGCACGCCCAGAAAGCCAGCATCGAGGCCAAAAGCACACGTCCCACGAGTGAAGCTCGTCCCATTCGTTTCTCCTCGAGGGCCACTCTATCCGCTCGTTTCCCGCTCCCCCTCCCCCACCCCCCAGGGCAGGAGCCGTTCTACCCTCCGAGTCGTCGCCCCATGGCTCCGAAGGCTCTTAACCTCTACCTGACACAACCGGCGGCGGCAGCGGAGGGGCCCCAGCCCGCCACGAAGAGGTTGCTCGCCGTCCAACCACGGAAGGAGCGAGTCATGAGGCTTTTCCCGAAGCCGGCCCCATCCGGGACGGCGCTCATCCTGATCCTCACCGCGGTCGTCGGTCTGTCGATCCTCCCGGGCCTGGCACCCCGGGCCGAGGGCGCGGCCCAGAGCCTGACCGGCGCCGAGATCTACCGCAACGCCTGCGTCAACTGCCACGGCGCACACGGCGCCGGCGCCCCGCCGAGCACGGTCGGGTTCGCCCTGCCGGTGCCCGACTTCACCGACTGCAACTTCGCCACCCGCGAGCCCGATATGGACTGGCTGGCGATCATCCACGACGGCGGCCCAGCCCGAGGCTTTGCCAGGCTGATGCCGGCCTTCGGCCTGCCGGTCGAGAATCCCCTCCTCTCGGACGAGGAGATCGAGCTCGTCCTCTCCCACGTGCGCACCTTCTGCCCCAACCCGGCCTGGCCGCGGGGCGACCTCAACCTGCCCCGGCCCATGTTCACCGAGAAGGCGTACCCGGAGGACGAGGCGGTCTTCACCCTGCTGTCGAGCGTCGAGGGGGACGGCGTCGTGGAGGGGGAGATCGTCTACGAGAGCCGCTTCGGTGCCCGCAACCAGTGGGAGCTGGTGATCCCCTTCGGCTGGGAGGAGCGCGCGGTCGTGCCCTCGGAGCCCGGCGGTGACACCACCGACTGGGAAGGCGCCATCGGCGACGTCGCCCTCGGCGCCAAGCGGGTGCTCTACCACAGCTTCGACAAGGGCCGGATCTTCAGCATCGCCGGCGAGGTGATCCTCCCCACCGGCGACCAGGACGAAGGCTTCGGCAGCGGCACCACCAAGCTCGAGCCGTTCGTCTCCTTCGGCCAGCTCTTGCCGGCCAGCTTCTTCCTCCACTCCCAGGCCGGCTTCGAGCTGCCCCTGGACGAGGACCGGGCCAAGAACGAGGCCTTCTTGCGCTTCGCCCTGGGCAAGACGATCACCGAAGGGCGCTGGGGGCGCTCCTGGTCCCCCATGATCGAGCTGCTCGGCGCCAAGGAGCTCGTCGCCGGCGAGGACGACCAGTGGGACGTCGCACCTCAGTTCCAGGTGACCCTCAACCGACGCCAGAACATCATGGCGGACCTGGCAGTGCGCATCCCGGTGACCGACTCGAGCTCGCGGGATACCCAAGTTCTCGTCTACTTCCTGTGGGACTGGTTCGACGGCGGCCTGCTCGAAGGCTGGAAGTAGAGGAAGGAGACTCGCCATGACAAAGAACAGTTCGATCCTCGTCCTCTCCCTTGCGCTCCTCCTCGCCACCCCGGCGGCGGGCGGCGCCCAGAAGGCCGCGGCCCCGCCCCAGCTCTTCGCCACCAGCGACCAGTGCATGGCCTGCCACAACGGCATGACCACCCACGACGGGCTGGACATCTCGATCGGCTTCGACTGGCGCTCCTCGATGATGGCCCACGCCGCCCGCGACCCGTACTGGCAGGGCGCCGTGCGGCGCGAGACCCTCGACCACCCGAGCGCCTCGGCGGCGATCCAGAACGAGTGCTCCGCCTGCCACATGCCGATGTCCCGCTACACCGCCAAGATCACGGGGCAGATGGGCCAGGTCTTCGCCCACCTGCCGATCGCGGCACCCGGCCCGGGCGGCGTGGCGCCGGCGGCGGCCAACCCGGCCTCGGTGCTGGCGGCGGACGGGGTCTCGTGCTCCATGTGCCACCAGATCCAGCCCGACCACTTCGGCCAGAAGGAGAGCTTCACCGCCGGCTTCGTGGTCGACACCAAGACCCGGTTCGGCAGCCGGTCGATCTTCGGCCCCTTCCAGGTCGACCCGGGCCGGACCGCGCTCATGCACTCGGCGTCCCAGTTCAACCCCGCCGAGGGCACGCACGTTCAGCAGTCGGAGCTCTGCGCCACCTGCCACACCCTCTACACCCACGCGTTGGGTGCGGACGGCGAGGTGGTCGGTGAGCTCCCGGAGCAGGTGCCCTACCTCGAGTGGCGGCACAGCTCCTACAAGGACGCCCAGAGCTGCCAGAGCTGCCACATGCCGGTGGTCGAAGGCGAGGCCCCGATCGCCGGCGTCATGGGCCAGCCCCGCGCGGCCGTCTCGCGCCACGTCTTCCGGGGCGGCAACTTCTTCATGCCCAAGATCCTGAACCGCTACCGCACGGAGCTGGGTGTGGTCGCCCTGCCCCAGGAGCTCGCGGCCACCTCGAGCCGGACCGTCGAGCACCTCGGAACGAGCGCGGCGGTCCTCACCCTGGAGCGGACCGAGGTCTCCGGTGGCAGGCTGACGGCCCACCTCCTGGTGGAGAGCCTGGCCGGTCACAAGCTGCCGACCGCCTACCCGTCGCGGCGGGCGTGGCTCCACGTGACCGTCCTCGACGACCGCGGCCAGACGGTCTTCGAGTCGGGCGCCATCCAGCCGGACGGCGCGATCGCCGGCAACGACAACGACGCCGACCCGAGCCGCTACGAGCCCCACTACGCGGCGATCGAGCGGCCCGACCAGGTGCAGATCTACGAGCCGATCCTGGTCGGCCCGGACGACGGAGTGACCACGGGCCTCCTGACCGCGGTCCGCTACGTCAAGGACAACCGGGTGCTGCCCCTCGGCTTCGACAAGGCCACCGCGGAGGAGGACATCGCGGTCCGGGGGAAGGCGTTCGACGACCCGGACTTCACCGCCGGAGAGGACCGCATCCGCTACACCGTCGACCTCGGCGGAGCCACCGGGCCGTTCACGGTGCAAGCGGAGCTCCTCTACCAGCCCATCGCCTACCGCTGGGCCCACAACCTGGCCCAGCAGCAGGCCATGGAGACCGACCGCTTCGTCGGCTACTACGACTCCCTCGCCTCCGCCTCGTGGGCCACCCTGGCCAGGGCCGAGGCACGGGTCGAGTAAGAGGGCGGCGCGGCGGGACCGCGGTTCCGCCGCGCGGCTCCTCAGCCCAGGAACTTGTAGCCCAGCCGGTGCTGCGTGACGATGAACTGCGGGTGCCCGGGATCGGGCTCGATCTTGCGGCGCAGGGACGAGACGTGCTGGTCCACCGTGCGGGTGTAGACGGAGGCGTCGTACCCCCATACCTCGTCGAGGAGGACGTCGCGGGACAGGAGCTCCCCTCTGTGCTGGATGAAGTAGCGCAGTAGCCGGTACTCCATTGCCGAGAGCTCCACCGGCTCTCCGGCGCGCCGGACCTCGGCGGAGCGGAAGTCCACCCGCACCTCCCCGAACGCGTACGCTCCCGAGTCCGCGGCGACGACAGGAGCACCGCGCCGGGCGAGCGCCTCGATCCTCGCCAGCAGCTCCAGGTTGTCGAACGGCTTGGTGAGGTAGTCGTCGGCGCCGAGCTTGAGGCCGAGGACCTTGTCCACGACCTGGCCGCGGGCGGTCAGCATGAGGATCGGGGTGTTGACGCCCTCGCGGCGGAGATCCCGACAGACGTCCATCCCGTTCTTGCCCGGGAGCATGACGTCGAGGACGATGACGGACTAGCCTGGACTATTCATGAGACGCCGTGGCGAGAGCCGCAAGTGGGTGTGAGATCAGGGCGCACACAGCGATGCGCGACGCAGGCGTACTGGGCAGTACGTCGAGGAGCAAAGAGCGAGTACGCCCTGAGATTGCATGCAATTGCGGCTCGCAGTAGGTGGCTCATGAATAGTCCAGGCTAGGCCCCACGGCGCGCCATCTCGCTTCCGCTCAGCCCGTCGGCCGCCGTCTCCACCTCCAGACCTTCCGCCACGAGCAGGTCGGAGATGCTCATCCGGAGACCGTCCTCGTCCTCGACGAGGAGCACCCGCACGGTCACGAGGCGGCCTCTCTGTCGAGCGGCGCGAGCGGCGCGAGCGGCAGCACGATGGTGAAGAGGGCGCCCTCTCCCCGCCGGCTCTTCGCTTCGACCCGGCCACCGTGGGCCTCGGCGACGTGGCGGACGAAGCTCAACCCGAGGCCGCTGCCGGGGATCTGGGACGATTTCGCCTCGGCCGTGCGGTAGAACGGATCGAAGAGGCGGGACAGGTCCTCCCGGGCGATCCCGGGGCCGGAGTCGCGCACCGTCACCCGCGCGCTCCGGGCACCCGCGTCCGCATCTGCGAAGTCCGCGCTCAGGACCTCGACCCGGATCCACCGCGAGTCGCCGCCGTACTTGACGGCGTTCGTCACCAGGTTCTGGACCGCCCGGCGAGAGCGCACCGCCTTCCTGGTGGTCTCGACAAGGACCCTCCACCCCTCCGGCACCCTGCGCCCGCCGTTCTTGGTATGGCGTAGATGCTTGTTTTGGAATTTCTTATACTTCGCATAGCAGGCGGCGTCCTGCTGCCGGTGGCCGCGAGCACCGCGGCGACTTGCCCACCACCGGCCTCGGAGCAACCGGTCCGAGCGCCTGCCGAGGGCTTTTCAACCAGTTCCTTGCATAGGAGGCAACTCTCATGAGTCTGTCCAGATCTCTCGTAGCCTTCCTCGTCCTCGCTGCCGTCGTCCTCTTGACGACCGGGGCCACGCCCGCCCTGGCGGCGAACAACTCCTCGTTCGTCTCCCAGAGCGTGCCGACCAGCTTGAACGCCGGCCAGAGCACCACCGTCTCCGTCACCATGAAGAACACCGGCACCACCACCTGGACCCAGGCGGGCGGCTACAAGCTGGGAACCCAGAACCCTCAGGACAACACCCTCTGGACCGGCGCCACCCGCATCTACCTCTCGGGCTCGGATTCGATCGCCCCGAACCAGTCCAAGACGTTCACGTTCACCATCACCGCCCCGACCACGCCGGGCACCTACAACTTCCAGTGGCGCATGGTGCAGGAGGGCGTCCAGTGGTTCGGCGCCTACAGCACCAACGTGTCCATCCAGGTGATCTCGGCACCCGCGGACGACGCCGACTTCATCTCCCAGAGCGTGCCGACGACCATGAACGTCGGCGCGAGCACGTCCGTGTCGATCACCATGAAGAACACCGGAAGCGCCACCTGGACCCGCGCAGCCGGCTACAAGCTGGGAACCCAGAACCCACAGGACAACACCCTCTGGACCGGCGCCTCCCGGGTCTACCTCTCGTCCTCGGACTCGATCGCACCCGGGCAGTCCAAGACCTTCACGTTCACCATCACCGCCCCCGGCACCTCCGGCACATACAACTTCCGGTGGCGCATGGTCCACGAAGGGGTCGCCTGGTTCGGTGACTACACCACCAACGTTGCGATCCAGGTCGTCAACCAGGTCACGGTCTGCCCCGGGGTGACGACGAACATCGACGGCGTCACCGACAACGCCCCGGCGATCCGCCAGTGCATCACCAACACCTCGTCCGGAGGCACGCTCGAGATCCCGGCAGCCACCTACACCATCGGTAGTCAGGTGACGATCACCAAGCCGATGACGCTGCGCACCCAGGGGACCTCCGGCTCCACCGCGAGCTGCGAGACCGCCGGCGTCAACTGCGCCGTGTTCAAGGCCAAGTCGAACCTGTTCGCCTTCGGCGGTCTGCTCCGGATCACCAACACCCACGACGTCACCATCGAGCACATCGTCGTCGACGGCAACCGGAGCGCCCGGCTCAGCTCGTCGGCCGCCTCCCAGTGCACGGGTGGCAGCACCCGCTACGGCTACAACGTGCAGATGGGGAGCTGCAACTACTGCCGCTTCCGCTACAACGTGAGCAAGAACACCCTCTGCGGCACCTCACTCGAGTGGGTGGGCAGCAACGCCACGATCGTCGGCAACACGTTCCGGTCCAACGGCCAGAACGCGGTCAACATGATGTGGGCGGACGGGCTGACCGCGCTCCACGTCGACTACGGCACGATCACCGACAACCTGTTCGTCGACAACAGCGACGTGGCGCTGGTGGTGGGCGGCGCGATCAACGGCTACATCGCCCGAAACACGATCCAGCAACAGAGCCAGGTGGTGTTCGCCGGCCTCATGCTGGACAACTTCAACGGCTCCCAGCCGGGCGACTTCACCGGTGCCACGGTGACCCAGAACAGCGTGACCTGCACGACGAACCGGTACTGTCACTTCGGCATCAACCTGGGGCCCCATCCCTGGTACCAGTCGGCGAACATCCAGGGCGGCTCGGTGTACGGCAACACCGTGAGCTACGCGCGCCAGGGCATCAACGTCGACGGCGCCGGCACGGCATCCAACCCGCTGGTGCTCTACAGCAACACAGCGACCGGCTCACCCAGCTCGGCCACGTTCCAGTGCGGCACGAAGCTGACGTCGAACCTCAACATCTACACGGGAGACTCGGTGGTCAACAGAAACGGCGACACCACCACCGCCACCAACCGCCAGTGGCACAACTGCCCCTAGCCTGGACTATTCATGAGTCACCTACTGCGAGCCGCAATTGCATGCAATCTCAGGGCGTACTCGCTCTTTGCTCCTCAACGGACTGCCGAGTACGCCTGCGTCGCGCATCGCTACGTGCGCCCTGATCTCACACACACTTGCGGCTCTCGCTACGGCGCCTCATGAATAGTCCAGGCTAGGCTGAAGCGGATCGAAGGTCAGATGGCGGGCGGTCTCCCCGGCCGAGGCCGCCCGCTGCCGTTTGCGGGCCTCCGAACGAGCTGCCACGGGGTGCCCCCCCCAGAGCTCATGGTCGGAGCTCATGGTCGGAGATCATGATCGGACCTCGTGATCATCCGGCTCGTGGTCGCTGAGGAAGACCACTGACGAGCTGTCCAAATGGACCATGAGCTGTACCTCAGCGGATTCGAGTTGATCATCCAGAAGATGAGCTGACACATCTCACCCCTCAGAGTGCCGCGTCATACGCCAAATGAACAGTCCAAAGCCCCAAACGTACAGCTCCTGCGAAAAGTGAACGTCCCATGGGTGCACCTGCCTTGGGAGGGGAGCCGGAAGCGCCCTCGGAGGCCCGCCACGCGTGTGACGCACCACGCGCTCGGCTCCGCCGGCCCCCCGGTCACTCGACGACGATCTCGTACGGGTACCCGGGGAGCGTGACGCGCTTCGGCCCCCGTGCTCCCCCTGCTCCTGACCCACCCGGCGACGCACCCCCGATGCTCACACGGGTCGGGAAGGCCCCCGCCGGCCGGCCCTCGCCGAACCCCAGGTTCCGGCCCCGGCGGAAGACGAGCAGCAGGCCGTGCTCGTCGCCCAGGGGCGCAAACTGTTCGCTCGTGGGGCCGTAGGTCGCGAGGCCGAGGGCCCCGCCGAGCTCGGCCGCCGCGCCGCCCACGTCGTCCACGATGAGGGCGATCTCGCTCACCGCGAGGACGTCCCGCGGGGTGAACGGCCCGGGGGAGGCGTTGTCCAGTTCGTGGCGGGCGATGTGCTCGAGGAGATTGCCGGCCGGATCGCGGAAGAAGACCGCGTGGGCGTTCCAGTGGGCGAAGTGGACCACGTCCTCCGGATAGCCCGGATCGAGCAATCGCTCCGCGTCCGGCGGTACGAGGGGGGTGCGCTCCCGCTGCCAGTCGCGGGCAGCGCGGATCTTGTTCTCCGGAATCTGGAAGGCGAGGTGGTAGAAGGGCGTCTCGTCTGGAGGGACCGACCCGCCCGGGACGAAGGTCATCTGCGTCCGCCCAGCGGCGACGGTGACGGCGTCTGCCGTCTCGTCCAGAATCTCGAGACCAAGCAGCCGGTGGTAGAAGTCCCGCATCTCCGACAGCGGCTCGGCCGTCAGCAGGCGCAGGCCGGTGATTCGCGGCTCGCCGTCCGGCCCGAGAGGGTCTCCCATCTCGACCCCCATCTCAGAAGATCTCCCAGATGCCCGGCGTCGCCAGCTCCAGCAGGTGGCCCTCCGGGTCACGGAAGTAGACGCTCCGACCACCCCGGTCCCACGCGACCTCGCTCTCCACCTCGACCCCGTGCTCTGTCAGGTGCTCGCGCCACCGGTCCAGGTCCCGGTGGGCGACGGCAAAGGCCACATGCATGGAGCCCGAGGCGCCGCACGCCGGTACCGTTCCGCCGGGAGTCGAGCTCGGCCTCCCCGTGACGGCGTGAGCGACCAGCAGGAGGAGCTGCCGCCCCGGCAGGGCGAAGAGGCAGCCCCGCCCGTCCTGGTGCAAGAGCTCGAGCCCCAGAACCTCCTCGTAGAAAGCCCGGGCGGCGGCGACGTCCCCGACGAAGAGGGCCGTCTCGGCCAGGCCCTGGATGCGCGGTCCCCGACGCGGGTGGGCTCGATCGTTCGGCATTCTCCCAGGGTATCGAAACCGGGCGTCGTCGACCCACCGAGGCCCTCTTCCCCAGACGACAAAGGGGCGGCCGGAGCCGACTCCGACCGCCCCCTCCCGCCGTGACCCCGGGCCTACTGCAACGGCTGCCAGGGCGTGCTGGCCGCGCCGTGCCCCAGGCCCAGCGACTCGAGCAGGAGCGAGACCAGCCAATCGACGACCCCTGCCTGTGTGTCGGGAGTCGGGTTGTTCAGGATGTCGTTCTCCCACTCGTCGGTGGTCGTGCCGGTCACGGGCACCCCGGAGCCGTCGCTCGGGCTCGTGGTGCCTCCGTCGGCGACCTGCGCCGCAGCCGGAGCCACGACCGCGCCGCTCAGGGTGAGCGTCAGCAGAAGAACCAGACTGGAAAGAGCGATGGAACGATGGGCGGAAGACCAGAGCCTGCGGTACTCGAACATGGACATCCTCTCTTTCGGGCGCACTACGCCCGGTCGGGAAGTTCTTGTGAGAAGCAGGGATCCCTGGCTCCACCGCGAACGCCGCGGCAGCGCTTTGACCGATCGGTTCGAGGACGCTCGTCCTCGGTTTCATTTGGGGAGTAACGGGGGGTTTCTCGGATTGGCACGCCGATGGTCCAACTCGCCGGCGGCAGGCCGCAGCATCAGAATCTTCTGATGTGATGAAATCGATGAGGCATGCTCACCGGAGTCACTGCGTCGAGAGGGGACCGTGGAAGACCGCGGGCCTTCACCGACTACCTGCAATCCCTCGACACCACGGGCACCCCTCCGAGCCGCCAGAGCTTCGACCGGGTGTGGAGCGCCCTCAGGACGGCCTTACGCACCGAGCTCCGGCTCCGGAACCTGTGGACGGGCCCGCCGCGCTTTCTAGGGGTGATCGGGTCGGATCGCTGGGACGAGGCGACACTCGACGAGCTCACGACGGACGCCTATGTCTTCAACTTCGTCCACCGCCTGAGGAGCCTCAAGGCCCAGCTCGAGGTCAAGCCCAACGTGGAGGGGCTGGTGCTCCTCAATCTCAAGAACTTCCTCTACGAGCGGCAGCGTCGGCACGACCCCTTGGGCGCTCGGCTGTTCGGCACGCTCCGCACGGCGATCCGCGAGCTGGTCGACGCCGGAGAGCTCGCCGTGAGCCAGGGGGACGCGGAGATCCGGAACCACACCGTCCTCCGCTTCCCCGGCTCGGCCTCCGAGAGCCGGGACCGAACCCCAGAGCCGGAGTCCGCGCCCACGCTTCAGGAGCTCACCGCCGACTGGGGAGACGACCTGCTGCCCGAGCTCGTCACGGCGCGGGGTGGGCGCTACGATGACCTCGTCGCCGACCTCAAGGGCAAAATCACCGGTCTTCGCCACCAGGGATGCGACGGCTTTTCCGTCAAGGAGCTCGTCGACCCCCTCAAGACGGCCGTCCGCGAGCGGTGGCGGGCCCTCCATGTTTCCGCGGGGCAACGGGAGGGGACGGCGCAAGCCTCCGAGGGCGACGACCTCTTCGGTGACGTCCGCCAGAGGTACCGTCCCGACCAGGAAGTGGAGGACGCCGAGGCGTTCGAAAAACTGACCAACTGCGTGGAGCGTCGGGTGCGGAGCCTGGACTCGGGCGAGAGGACGGAGGAGTATTTGAGCGATCTCTGGCATTTCCTCCGCATCCACGCCGCGGGGGAGCGCGACCTTCCGAGTCGCAGGAAGCTCGCCGAGCAGCTCGAGATCCCGAGGAACAGGTTCCCCCAGCTCTACGGCGTGCTCGGGGACCTTCTGGAGCGGTGCCGCAAGCTCCTGTTCGAGCCACAGGCCCACGGGAATGGGGGCGTACAGTGAACGAGGATCGACTCGATCGGCTACGCAGCCTCACGGCGGAGGCCGCGCGGAGCGACGGGCAGCTCGCGGAGAGTGCGGAGCGCGGCGCCCCCACCCCAGGGGACCTCTACGTCCTCTCCCAGACAGCGGACTTCCCCGTCGAGTGGCTCCTCCTGGATCGAGCCCCCGACGATCCGGACCGGTGGCTCGCCGTGCCGGCCGACACGAACCCTTTGCGCGGTCCCGGCGACCTGTGGCTCGGTCCCGGCCAGGAGGGAGGGCCGCTCTCCATCCGCTGCCGCTTCGCCGTGCGGCTGCCAGACCGAGCGCTCGTCGGCGGCGGGCATCGAACGGGCCGGGTGCCGACCGAGCACGTGGCACGTGCACTGGAGGCCGTGCACGATCACGAGCGCGGCACCCTCGAGGTGAGCCCCCTGGCCGAAGAGACCGCCGCCGATCCCGAGTACCGGGACTGGGAGCGCCTGGCCCTCGACCCGGCCCGGAAAGCGGTGGCCGGGCTGGCCTCTCGCCGGCCGACGCCGGAGCCTGCACGGCCCACGGCACGCGTCTGGATCTCCATCGCCGCGGCTCTGGCGCTCCTCTCGTTCGGGCTCGGCGCGTGGAACCTCACGCTCCGGCAGCAAGTAGGTCGGCTCTCGACGCCCGTGCTGATCGGCGGCTCCCAGGAGATCGTCGTGGGCTCCGACGTCCGCGCGCCGGTCCCTCTCCGCGTGCGCCAGGGCCCCCAGCGGCTGCTCGTCTTCATCGTGCTGTCGGGCGAGGCCGCGGACCACGAGCGCTACCGAGTCGAGCTGACCGACGGCAGCGGGACAGCGCTCTGGACGAGCCCCGAGGTCCCGCGGGGACCGGTGCCCGAGCTCAACCTGGTGATCCCGGGCCGGTTCCTTGACGGGCCGGAGACCCCCCGCCTGCTGGTCGTTTTCGGCATCGAGAGAGACCACGCACGACCGCTCGCCGAGGTCCCGATCCAGATCGAATCCATCGAGAGCGCTCCCTGAGAGCCACTCCACCCCCCGTTTCCGCGTCAGTGGACAAGGAGAACGAGGAATGCGAGACAAGCACCGCCGAGAGCTGGGGCCCAGGGACTCTTCGCGCGAGCGCCAGCTCGGCGCAGATTCGAAGCGTCGCCGGTTGGCAGCCGTGGCGGGAAGCGGGTTGATCGCGCTCATGGCGGTCGGGGTCTGGAGCCTGGGATGCCGCCCTCAAAACGAGCCGAGCGTGTCGCGGGACGAGACCGAACGACGAGGTGACCAGATGCCGGACAACCAGATGGAAGCAGCTCTCGAACCGGGCCAAACCAGCGAGCACCGCCTGCCTGGCGGGGAATCGCACGGCTACCGACTTGCGCTCGGAGAGGGGGACTTCGTGGCCGTGGCGGTCGAGCAGAAGGGGCTCGACGTGGTGGCCCGGCTCTTCGCCCCCGGCGGCGAGATGCTGACCGAGGTGGACTCGCCCATCGGCTCCCACGGAGTGGAGCGGGTGACCGGAATCGCAGCCACCGGCGGGGACTACCGGGTGGAAGTCGAGGCGTTCCCCGGTGGCGAGGAGTCCGGAACCTACGCCATCAGCATCGAGGCGCTGCGCCCGGCCACGGACGAGGACCGGACGCGGGTGGCCGCCGAGTGGGCGTTCGCCCGCGGCGAGGGACTGCGGCGCGCGAAGCGGCCGGGCGACGCTCTGCCGGAGTACCAGCAGGCGCTCGAAGGCTGGAGAGCGCTGGGCGACCGCGGGGGGGAGGCGGCGGCGCTCTACCGGATCGGCTGGATGCACCACGACCTGGACCAGTATCAGCAGGCCGAGGAGCACTACCGGAAGGCGCTCGACATCTACCGCGAGCTGGGCGAGCGCAAAGACGAGGCCACGGTCTCGAACCGACTCGGACGTGTGCTGCTCGTCCTGGGCCGACTCGAGGAGGCGGAGGAGAAGCATCGCCATGCCCTGGAGTTGTTCACGGAGCTCGGTGGACGAGAAGAACAGGCCTCCGCCGAGAACAACCTCGGCAACGTCTACAAGTGGACTGGCCGCACCGAGGAGGCGCTCGAGGCTTACGAACGGGCCCTCGCCATTTGGGAGGAGACCGGCTCCCGCTATCGAGTCACCGCCCAGTTCAACATCGGTGACGTCTACCTCGCGAAGGACGACACCGAGGTGGCCCTGGCCAGCTTCGAGCGTGCGCTCGAGGGAGCGCGCGAGATCGGATTGCCCGATGAAGAGGCTGCATGCCTGTTCAAGGCCGGAGAAGCGCTGGCGCGCCTCGGGCGGGCCGAAGATGCGCGCGTCCATCTGGAGGATGCGCTCGAGATCCGGCGTGATCTGGACGACCGGCGCAACCAGGCGATGGTCCTGACCTCCCTCGGGACCCTGCGTCTCGAGACCGACGACCTGACCGGGGCTAAAAAGGACCTCGAAGAAGCCCTTCAACTGTTCGTCGAGGTGAAGGATCCCGTGGGCCAAGCACTCGCCCACCACAAGCTCGGGCGCTACTACTTCGCCGCCGGCGACGCCGACGCCGCGCGGCACGAGCACGAGCTCGCGCTGCCCCTCTTCGTCGACGCCGGAGACCGCCAGAGCGCCGCCTCCGCGCGCTACGGGATCGCTCGAGCGCTCTACGCCACTCAGGACTACGAAGGTGCTCGTGGCGTTCTCGAGGAGGTCCTCGACTCGGCCGAATCCTTGCGCGCGGATACGGCGAGCCTCGAGCTCCGGAGCTCGTATATCGCCTCGAGACGGCACTACTGGGACCTCTACGTCAGCTCCCTCATGCGCCTTCACGACCAGGCGCCTTCCTCTCACTTCGATCTGCTCGCCCTGCAGGCCACCGAACGGTCCCGAGCCCGCGGCCTGCTCGATCTGCTGGCCGAGGCCGGGGTCCAGATCCGTGACGGTGCACCGCCAGAGCTCCTGGAACGGGAGCAGCGGATCGGCACGGAGCTCGACGCCCTGGCGCGCGATCGGCTCCGAGCTCCGGACGAGTCGACGCCGAACACCTTCCGGAGCAACCTGTCCAACCGCGAAGCGGAGCTGCTGCTCGAGCTCGACCGCACACGGGCCCAGATCCGCAGCCAGAGCTCCCGCTTCGAAGAGCTGACCGATCCCGACCCACTCAATCTGGCCCAGATCAAGGTCAGCCTGCTCGATGCCGACACCCTCATGCTGGTCTACTTCCTGGACGAGGAGAGGAGCTTCCTCTGGGACGTCTCACGCAAGCAGATCGGGAGCCACGTCCTGCCGGCGCGGGGCGAGATCGAGGAAGCAGCCTCCGACTACTATGAGCTTCTGCAGCGGCGCTCCAGCAGGGCGACGGAGCACCGCCGCCAAGTCGGCGAGCGACTGAGCCAGATGCTCCTCGGCCCGGTCGCCGAGCGTCTGGGAACGAAACGCCTCGTGGTCGTAGCGGACGGCACGCTTCACTACCTACCGTTCACCACGCTCCCGACTCCACGAGCCGTCGCCGAGACCGACGACGAGCTGCTGATCGACCACCACGAGATCGTCCATCTCCCCTCCGCGTCGGTCCTCGCCTCGCTGCGGAGCGCCCAGGAGCGTCGTCCACGGGCCCGGAAGACGATCGCGGTCATCGCCGACCCGGTTTTCGATCCAGAGGACCCTCGGATCGCGCAGGGCTCCGGCGACACGAACCGGCCGACCGTCCCCTCGGACGCAAACGACGCCCTCGATCGAGCCCTCCGGGACACTGGCTCGGGCGGCCTGCACCGACTTCCCCATTCGGCGAAGGAAGCAGAAGCCATCCTCGCGTTGGTGCCGGAGAAGTCTTCCTTCCGTGCCCAGGGCTTCGAAGCCTCCTATTCGTTGCTCGAGGGCAACGAACTGGCCGACTACCGGATCCTCCACTTCGCTACCCACGGTCTGATCGACCGCAAGCACCCGGAGCTCTCGGGGCTCGCGCTGTCGCTGTTCGACCAGAACGGGGCCCCGACGCGGGGGTTCCTCCGGCTCCACGACATCTACAACCTCCGGATCGGGGCCGAGCTGGTGGTGCTGAGCGCTTGTGAAACCGGATTGGGACAGGAGCTCGAGGGCGAAGGGCTCGTGGGGCTGACACGAGGCTTCCTCTATGCCGGGGCACCCCGTGTCATTCATTCCCTCTGGAAGGTGGGGGATGCGAGCGCCGCCGAGCTGATGAAGCGGTTCTACACCCAGCTCCTCCAAAAGGACCCCGAGGACAACCTCGCGCCGTCAGCAGCGCTGCGCGCGGCACAGCTCTCCATGCGGCAGGACCAAGACTGGAGCGAACCCTTCCAATGGGCAGGGTTCGTGTTCCAGGGAGACTGGGGGGCAGCCGACTATCCACTAGGCGAGGACATCGAAGGGGTCGACGCGGGTGGAGTGTCCGCGGGGGGCGGTACCAAGGCCGGCGACGACCTCCCGCCGCCGGAGGAGGACGTGTCCCCTCCACCGCTGGAGGGGTACACGCCACCACCCCTCCCCGGGCAGGGAACGAAGCGTGGAGGTGACTCGTGAAGCATGACAACTCAATCCTGAACGGCATCCGACCGGACGGAACCTACGCCTACCCGCACCCCGACGACGAGGAGGTCGGCCGCTGGTTCAAGCCGGTCGAGCCGCCACCAGGTTCGAGCCTGCGCGGGCTGGACAGGAGCGTGAACGCCGACGACCTCGCCTCGGCGGGCTGGGCGGTGGTCTATGCGCCCGGAGCGAAAGAGCGGCTCGAGCCGCTTCTCCGGGACATCCTGGACCGTCGCAAGGACCAAGCGGGCGATCTCTACAAAGAGATCACGCTCTACCCCAACGAGAGCTGCGATTACTTCCTGGAACGGTTTGGCGCGAACACCGGGAACGCCGATCCGCAGCAGCTTCCCTACTACCTGCTCCTGGTGGGCAACCCCAAGGACATCCCGTTCACGTTCCAGGGCCGGCTGGACCAGATCTACGCCGTGGGCCGTCTGCACTTCGACCAGGACGAGCACTACCAGGCGTATGCGGAAGCCGTGCGGAAGGCCGAGGCCAGTCCCCAGACGAAGTCGCAGCGGCGGGTCACCCTGTTCGGCGTCCTCAACGGGGAAGACGGCGCGACACAGCGAACGACGAACGGGCTCATCAAACCCCTCGCCGACGACCTCGAGCGCTACGTCCAGAAGAATCCGGGCTGGCAGATCGACCGGATCGTAGGACCGAACGCGACACGGGAGACGCTCGCCGAGCTTCTCACCGGCCCCGAAACCCCCGACCTCCTCTTCACCGCCAGCCACGGCATGGTCTTCAGTCCGAACGAACCGCATCAGGCAGACCTCCAGGGAGCGCTCCTCTGCTCCGACTGGCCGGGACCGGGAAACCCGGTGACCCGCGAGCTCTACCTCGCGGCCGAGGACCTCCAGATCAAAGGCCGTCCCCTCGCCGGAGCAGTCACCTTCCACCTCGCCTGCCACAGTGGTGGAACGCCGACCTGGGACAGCTTCTACGAGCCCGGAAACGGCACGCGGCAGCGCCTGGCAGGGAAACCGTTCGTCGCGGCACTCCCCCAGCGCCTCCTCGGCGAGGCGGGCGCTCTCGCCGTCATCGCCCACGCCGACCGGGCCTGGACCACCTCGTTCGATTGGGCACCGCAGGACGAGGAGCCCAATCCACGGATTTTCCGGGAGACGATCTTTCCCCTGCTCTGGGGCTATCGTGTCGGTGACGCGACCGAAAGCCTCGGCGTGCTCTACGGCCAGCTCGCCACCCACGTCAAGGAACGCTGGGAGCTCGAGCGCTCCCTTGCACTGACCCGGGCTCGCACCGATCCCGCGAGGACCGCCCGGCTCTGGCGCGCGAGCAACGACATCCGCAGCTTCGTGGTGTTCGGCGACCCGGCGGTGCGGGTGGGGGGCAAAGCGGGGTGAGGCGCGGGATCAGCTCGGATCAGGCGCGCAAGGGCGCGCTGGCGGGGTGCAGCGTTCGACGAGGTTCGGGGCCTCTGCTCGGTGGCCGGGGCCGGTTTCGGCCGCTGTCGACGCGACCCCGGAGCTTCGATCAAGAACGTCGGTCCGCCCGGTGGAGCCCCAACAGCAGAGCAACCGGGGTCCCAACGGATGTTCCGAGAAACCAGAGGCCGATGTTCCAGAGCTTCTGCCGGGGGTCGATCTCGAGCTGGAAGTTGAAGACGGCGAAGGCGACGGCCAGGATCAATCCGATGACGATGGTGGTGAGCAGAATGCCTTTCACCGGAGGCTCGGTGCGCTCCTGCCACTGGCTCCATTCCTCGAGCTGCGCTCGCCGGCGGACGTAGACGAGAATCGCTCCCACCAGCACGAATCCGAGAAGCGGAACCACCAGCCACAGCCACATCTGGTCTGTCGACCCGAGGGTCTCCTCGGCATAGCAAGCCGTGACGGAGAGTGCCGCCGTCATGGTGAGGAGCAAGCGCGTGGTCTGCTTCATCAAATCTCCTTCAGATCGGGTGATCCGCCGGCTCGTGACCGGAGCTGCCGAAGTTATTCTCAGGCTGCCTCTACATCCCACGCGAAGAAAGATCCCCGAGCGGTTCACTCCGACGGGGCTCTCCCTCGATCGTGACGGCCCCGTCCGCGACCCTCGAAAGGTGCTATTCGGTCATTGCTTCAATGCAGGAATACCCTTGATTCCACCCTGTCGAGCTTCCAGACTTTGCTATGCTCTCGCGCGCGGAACACATGCAGATCAAGAAAGAAGAGGTTACCGAGCTCCTGGTGCGCTGGGGCGATGGAGATCGGAGTGCGCTGGAGCAGCTCATGCCGCTCGTCTTCGGAGAGCTCCGCCGCCTGGCGCGGAGCTTCTTTCGCGGGGAGCGCGGCGACCACACGCTCCAGCCGACGGCTCTGGTGCACGAGGTCTACCTGAAGCTGGTGGATCAGCGGCGCGTGAGCTGGCAGAGCCGCGCCGAGTTCTTCGCTTTCGCCGCTACCCTCATGCGCCGCTTGCTGGTCGACCACGCCCGGGCGAAGCGAGCCGCCAAGCGGGGAAGCGGCTTCACTCCGGCACCGATCGAAGAGGCGCTGCTCACCGCCGACAGCACGAACCCGGACCTGGTCCTCGCGATCGACGGGTGCTTGACGCGCCTGGCGGATCTCGACCCGCGCCAGGCTCGGGTCGTCGAGATGCGCTACTTCACGGGACTGACGATGGAGGAGATCGCGAGCGCCGAGAAGGTGGCGCTGTCGACCGTGAAGCGGGACTGGCACACCGCCAGGCTCTGGCTCCTGAACGAGCTACGCTCCCGCGACCAGGAAGAGACCAATGCCGACGGCATCACATAGACCCTTTTCCATACATTACGACGCGTAAGAGGGTGGGAGAAGGACGCACGCGAGGCGGCAGGAGGCCGCCTCGGCGCGCCTCCTCTCCCTGAGAGCGATGACCCCTGAGCACTGGAAAAAGGTCAAAGAGATCCTGGAGGCCGCCCTCGACCGCGAGGCTGCGGTCCGATCCCGGTACCTGGACGAGGTTTGCGCCCAAGACACTGCAATGCGCCAGGAGGTCGAGACCCTCCTCGCACTCGAGGAGGACGTCGACACCTTCCTCCAGACGCCGGCGTTCGACCTCCACGATCTGGCGGAGGAGATCCCCTTCGAGGGGCGTGTAGTCGACCGGTACCGCATCCTGCACGAGATCGGATCGGGTGGCATGGGACGGGTCTACCTCTCGGAACGGGCCGATAGCGCGTTCGAGCAGCGCGTGGCGGTGAAGATCCTCAAGCGGGGGCTCGACACGGAGGAGATCGTCGGCCGTTTCCGCCGCGAGCGGCAGATCCTCGCCAACCTCGAGCACCCGAACATCGCCCGTATCCTGGACGGGGGCACGACGGACGACGGCCTGCCCTACCTGGTCGCCGAGCACGTCGAAGGTACCCCCATCGACGTCTACTGCGAACGCCTCGACCTCTCCATCGGACGACGGCTCGAGCTCTTCTGCGAGGTGTGTGACGCCGTCCAGTTCGCCCACCAGAACCTCGTGGTCCACCGGGACCTCAAGGCGGGCAACATCCTGATCGCGGAAGGCGGCGTCCCCAAGCTCCTCGACTTCGGCATCGCCAAGATCCTGTCGACGGAGGGCGACGACGCGTACCGGACTCGGGTCGGCCTCCACTTCATGACGCCGGAGGTGGCGAGCCCGGAGCAGCTCCGCGGCGAGCGCATCACCACGGCGTCGGACGTCTACTCCCTGGGTGTCCTGCTCTACGACCTCCTCACCGGCCGCAACCCACACCTCGCCCGCGGCACGTCGCGCGACGCCGTCGAGCGAGCGGTCCGCGAGGGCCTGCCGGACCGCCCGAGCGTCGCCGCGCCCGCCGAGCTACGCCGGACGCTCCGCGGCGACCTCGACAACATCCTGCTCAAGGCGCTCCGCAAGGAGCCGGAGCTGCGCTACGGCACGGCCCGCGAGCTGGCCGAGGACATCCGCCGGTACCTCGCCGATCTGCCGGTGAAGGCTTCCGGAGACGCCTGGTCCTACCGCTTCCCGAAGCTCCTCAAGCGCTACAAGCTCGCCGCCACCTCGGCTGCCGTCTTCCTGCTCCTGGTGGCGATCTTCACCGTCGTCGCCGTCACCCTCCTCAACCAGACGACCCGTGAGCGCCAGCGGGCCGAACGGGTCAGCACGTTCCTGGAGAAGATGCTCACCCTGTCGGACCCGGGCCGGGCGCAGGGTGAGGAGCCGACGGTTCGGGAAGCGCTCGACGCGGGGCGGGGGCAGATCTTCGAGGGCCTCGAAGAGGAGCCCGAGCTCAAGGCGGAGCTCATGGACACGATGGCCCGCGTCTATCTCTCTCTTGGTCTGTATAGCGACGCTCGCGAGCTCTTCGAGGAGGCGCTCGCAATCCGGCGACGCGTGCTGGGGGACGACGACCCCCTGGTCGCCGAGACCCTGCACGGGTTGGCCGAAACGATGCTCTCCCTGGGCGACGCCGACACCGCCGAGCGGTCCCTCCGGGAGGCGCTGAACATCCAGCGGGATCACCACTCCGAGGACCAGCTCGAGTACGTCAAGGGACTGAACAACCTGGCGATCTTCTACGAACGGCAGGGGGTTACCCAGAAAGCGGAGCAGCTTCACCGCGACGTCCTCGAGGCCAAGCGAAACCTCTTGGGGCCCCAGGACCCGGAGATCGGTGTCTCGCTCCACAACCTGGCCCGCGACGTGCTCAGGAACGGGAAGCCGGAAGAGGCGGAAGCCCTCTACCGGGAGGCGCTCGTCTTCCGGGAGCGAGACAACGGTGCGAAGTCCCCGGAGGTGGCGCGCACCCTGAACAGCCTCGGGAGCGCCGTGGAGGAGCAGGGGCGCCTGGACGAGGCCGAGACGCTCTACCGTCGCGCCCTCGACATCCGGCGCGAGATCTACCCCGATGGCCACCTCGAGGTGGCGACGACCCTGAACAACCTCGCCAAGCTCCTCCAGCGCCGTGGCAGGCTAGAGGCCTCCGAGCCCCTGTACCGCGAGGCCCTGGCGATCATCGGCAAGTTCCTGCCGGCGAATCATCCGAGCCGGGCCTGGATGCTGCGGAACCTGGCCAGTCTGCTCCTCGACCGAGGATCCGTCCAAGAGGCTGAGGCGACGGCTCGGGAGGCTTTCGGGATCTTCCAGGAGGCCCCGAAGAGCGATCCATCGCGCGCCGCCGACACCGAGAGCGTCCTCGGCGGTGCGCTGGTCGCCCTCGGCCGCTACGAGGAGGCGGCTCCGCACCTCCTCGGAAGCTACCAGCGCCTTCGAGACCTCGACGGTCAGGAGGATTCCGCCACCCAGAAGGCCCTGGCCAGAATCGTCGAGCTCTACACCCGCACCGGCCAGGCTGAGGAGGCCGCCAGGTACCGGGCGATGGCAGCGCCCTGACGTCCGGCCCAAGACCGATCCCAGCCCGGTCCGCCCGCCTCACTCCGACCGGAGCGAGATCACCGGGTCGACTGGACGTCCTACGCCGCCCGCCGGCCCCAGCCCCACCCGACCCCGGCCACCGCCAGGCTTGCGCCTATGGCGTAGGTCGCGGTCAACCCCGGGTTGGTCCAGTCAGCGGCGGTCAGCACCGTCAGCTCCGCGTAGCGGAAGGTGAAGTGGACCCCGAGAGCGACCACCGAGGCGGCGAGCACCCAGCCCTTGCCGAGCGGCGGCGCGTCGTCGCGCCCGAACATGCCGAAGAGAAGCGGCACGAAGGTGGCGGCGAAGAGGGCGTAGATCCCCTCCTGGGCGAAGATCGCCACCGAGAAGTCCTTGCCGTAGTGCTGCCCCAGGGCGAGGGCGAACGCCGCCACCCCGAAGACCACCAGGCTCCAGCGCCCGACCCGGAAGGCGAGGGCGGTGTCTTCCGGTCCCGGCTCGCGCCCCCGCTTCCGGAGCACCAGGAAGACGTCGTTGGCGAAGATCGCCGAGAGCGCCACGAGCAGCCCATCGAGGGTCGACATGCCGGCCGCCAGGATGGCGATCGAGATCAAGCTCTGTCCGAGCGGCCCGAAGGAGTGAACGATGTAGGCGGGCATCACGCCGTCGATCCCCATGCCGCTCGTCGCCATGAACTCGGTGACCGCCTCGGACGCGCCGATCCGCGCATAGAGCCCGCACAGGAGCACCAGGTTGAACACCACACCCGCGGCGATCGCCAGAGCGAGGTAGAGGTTCACGTCCCGCTCGCGGCGCACGTAGAGCGACTTGACCAGGAAGTGGGGCTGGAGCGCCAGGGCGAAGCCGACCACAAGGTTGACGCCGAATACCTCGAAGAGATTCCTGAAGAGGAGGCTCCCCGGGTTGGTCGGGGACGCGAGCGCCGGCCCGGCGGCGGCCAGGTGCTCCAGGAAGTGGCCGTCGAAGAGGTCGGCCCCCGAGAGCACCAGGGCGGCGGCCACCACCAGCATGATCGCCCCCTGGACCGTGTTGGTATAGGCGTGGGCGTAGGTGCCGCCGAAGAAGACATAGGTGAAGACGAAGAGCACCGTGCCCGCCAGCGCCACCTCGAAGGCGCGCTCGCCGACCACGCTCTGAAGGTTCAAGGTCGCCACCAGCAGGCCGGCCATGGCGTAGCAGATGAGGACCGCCATCGCCAGGAGCAGCAGGTTCACCACCGCGAAGAAGAGCGTCAGCCGCCGGTCGCCGTAGCGCTCGCCGATCCAGTGGGGCACGGTGAGGATGCGGTGGCGCGCACCGTAGCGGCGGAAGCCCTTGGAGAGCACCACGATCCCCACGCCCAGGCCGAGCCCGGCCGAGACGCCGTAGCCCAGCACCGCCGACAGGCCGTAGGCGTAGACGATCCCGGGGTTGATGACCAGGGTCGCGGTGCTCGTCATGCTCGCGGCGAGGGCGAGACCGACGACCCAGGGGCTCATGTCGCCGTGGCCCAGGGCGTAGCTCGCGAGGGAGTCGGTCTTCCGCTGGCCCAACCAGGCGAGGACCAGGGTGGCGACGACGTAGAGGGCGAAGAGTGTCCAGCTCAGGAGCAAGGGGAGGCCTCCGGGGAGTCGTTGATGGCGGCGGCGGAGCGGGTGCGGAAGAAGGTCTTGATCCGCGGGAAGAACCGCTCCCACCAGATCTGGTGGCCGTCGGCGGCCAGGTGGCCGGACTGGTCGGGGGTGGTTCCGGACGTCGACGGCATCGCCCGGCTCACCCGCGCCGATCGAGGAAGTCGAGGTAGATCTCGCTCACCCACCGGGGGTCCTCCGCCACCAGGGCGTGGCCGCTCGACGGATGCTCCGCGAGGTCGGCGCCGAGAGCCCTCGCCAGGGCCCGGGAGCGCTCCGGCGCGATGACCCGGTCGTGGACTGCCAGGACGACGATCGCCGGGCAGCGCTCCCCCGCCGCCGCGGCTCGCCCGG
>Ga0210123_1000316_pt1 | contig 31776 bp, 37 predicted proteins | sample Muzzi_PWB_D2_FD_185535 | JGI IMG/M metagenome (GOLD analysis project Ga0210123, IMG submission 185535) | Wetland microbial communities from San Francisco Bay, California, USA, that impact long-term carbon sequestration - Muzzi_PWB_D2 (SPAdes) | ecosystem: Environmental > Aquatic > Marine >... | reverse complement strand
GCATCCAAAAAGAGAAACTCGAAGGGGTCCTGGAAACGGCTGGCGCCGTATGCCATGAATTTAACCAGCCCCTGCAGGCCATTTCCGGATATACGGAATTGTTGGCGGCCCAGTTGGAGGGCCACAAAACCTTCAGCTATATCGAAAATTTGACGACCCAGATCGAACGCATGCGGGATATTACCGATAAGCTTCAAGGCGTCACACGGGTGGAAGTCACGGACTACGCCGGCAACACCCGCATTATCGACATACACAAATCTTCCCGGAAAGTGTAGCGGCAGAATTCTTGATGGCATAAATAGATAAGCATTAATATCTCCTCCCACATTGCCCCTGCAACCAATCGTCCCTATCTTGATACCAATTGAACACCCAGGAGGTGGATGATGAGCATGCCAAAAGATGAAATCCAGGCGGAGATGGCCCAGGCTTGGGGGGTTTTTGTTGCTGCATTGGGGAAATCCCTCTCCATGCTTGAAAAAGACATTGAAGAGGCCGGCAAAATGGCCCATGAATGCACCGGTGAATGGTGCGAGGCCACCGAACATGTGATCGACGAATTGAGCAACGCGCTCTTCTCCATCAGCGAACCCCGCTGGCTGGACAAGAAGATGTCGGATACCATCAAGGACCTGAAGTACCGTGTATACGATCTGTATGCTCGTTATCGCAGTGTCTATGAAAAAGTGGTGTGATTCGCCTGGACGAATATCCGGCCCGATGGGCCCCTGTTCAACAGGCCGCCAGGGCACGAGGGCGATGGATCGCTACCGGTTTGCCGATAATTTGCGGAATTGAGCAAAATAGATATGCGGCCCGAGCTCAACCACCGCGCTGAAACGGATAAAGCCGAACTTCATCAGCAGCGCCGAGACATCCTCCAGCCGCAAGCGTATGTCTTTGGGCGGTCCTGGTGGGCCGTCAAGCTTCTTGAACTCCGCAATGGCAAGCACACCGTCAGGTTTAAGGATCCTGGCAACTTCGTTGAGCGTGCTTTGCGAATCGCCTTCATGCACCAGATCATGTAGCACCGTCGCCATCAAGCAGATGTCTGCGCAGGTATCTTCCACCGGCAGCCGCCCCCGGATATCGGCGACATGGCTTTCAATGCATGCCACCGGCTCGGCGTTGGCGGACTTGCGCAAGGCTTCAATGCCCTCTGGCCAAAGATCGACAGCGATGATTCGGCGTGGTGCCCCCTTACTGCGGGCTATGGCCAGGGTGTAGTTGCCCGCACCGCAGGCCAGATCCACCACTGTCGCTTCAGGCTCTAAATTAATGGCCTTTAAAAAAGCGTCTGCATCGATCAGTTCAAAACTGCTTTTACCGGCACCGATGGGCTTCTTTGGCATGGATATTCTCCCTTGTTGCACTCATACAAGAAGGGCCTCCGGCTTGGAGGCCCTTTTCGGTGGGTAGGTACACTATGTGCGCTCGCCGGCTGGCGGCTTATGCAATTTCACGACGGTCGGTCATATCCATCAGGACACGATCGCGAGCCTTGTCGATACCCAGTGCTTTGCGCTTCTTGTCGATGTGACTGATCATCAAGCGCGCAATTTCGTGAGGATCGGTGGCAAAACCCCATTTGCCCAAACCCTGCTCACTCTCCAACTTGTCGAACAGGTGGTCGTGGAACTTGGTGTTCTCGACAATGGGAAAAGTCACGCCGAATACCGTATAGACCCCGGATGCCACGAAGTACTGGCCGATGCAGATGGCCTTTTCACTCATGTACTCCGGCGCACAGCCGGCCACGGGCAGATCGGCAATGCTCTCGCCCAGACCGCCGGTCTTAACCATCTCGGCGCAGGCGATCAGAATGCGGCTGTTGTCGACGCATGATCCGATGCCCAGCACCGGCGGCATGCCCACGGTTTCGCAGACCTCGCGAAGCCCCGGACCAGCCAGACAGGCGGCTTCGGGGGTCGTAAGTCCGGCTTTGGCCAAAGCAATCTGGGAGCATCCGGTCTGGACGACTAGAACGTCATTTTGGATCAGCTCCTTGACCAGCTCCACATGCACCCAGTCCTGCTTCATACGCGGGTTGGTGCAGCCCACCACGCCGGCCACACCGCGAATGCGTCCGTTGATGATATTATCGTTCAATGGGGTGTAGGAAGCGCGGAAACTGCCGCCGAGCATATAGTTGATATACTCGTGGGAGAAGCCGTGGACACCAATGTTGACGTTTTTGGGGATCTCAACTTTGGCCTTGCGGTACTTGAAGCGGCTGATGGCTTTGATCACCACATCGTCGGTGCACTCTTTGGGGTTGTGCTCGTTGAAATTGATGTGCGTGGCTCCTTCGATTTTACAACGCGGATTGGTGGTTATCAGCGGTGTGCCGTAGCACTCGGCCACCTTGGCCAGACCCTGCTTGATGCACTGGACATCGACGCACATGGTGTCCACCGCACCGGTCACCAGGATCGTTTCCGTGGACATGAAATTGCCGGCATGCGGGATGGCATGGCGTACCAGCACCTCGGCGCCGGAGCAGCACATACCGCACAGGTTGATGCCCTTGGCGCCTGCGGCTTTGGCCGCTTCGATGAGGGTGGGTTCGTTGACCGATGCAATCATGGATTCGAACAGGTTGGGCTCGTGGCCGTGCACGATGATGTTGACTTGATCCTCCTTGAGCACGCCCATATTGACTTCGATACCCACCGGCGAGGGGGTACCGAACAAAATGTCGGATATCTCGGTGGCTACCATGGAGCCGCCCCACCCGTCGGCCAGGGCTGTGCGGCTGCATTGATTCGTGAGGTTCTTATAGTCCTGGTCAACGCCCATATGGGTGCGATGCATCAACTCCATGATTTCCCGCATGGCCCCCCGGGGCACCAGGCCGTACTTGCGCCAGGTTTCCAGGGTTTTTGCGGGAACACGTTTGGCAAAGGGGATCTCCCCTTCCACCTGGGTGTAAGTTTTTTCCAGCTCTTTGTACAGGTCGATGGCGATCTCTTTGGTGCTGCGCCCTTCGGTCTCAATGCCGATGGATTGGGCCACACTTTCCAGCTTGTGGGCATCCTTGATTTCATAATCTTGGATATTGCCGTTGACCACTTCGCGGAACAGCTCCAGCATGCTCATGCCATGGTCGGTATGGGCGGCACCGCCGGCGGCGACATTGCGGGCGAAGTTGCGCGCCATGATGGTGTCGATGGTGGCGCCGCATACGCCGACCTTCCCGTAAGGATCCTTGGCATTAAGGCGACAGGGCCCCATAAAACAGTGTTTGCAGCACGCCGAATCGGCGCCGATGGGGCAGGCCTTCATGTTTTGCGCACGGTCAAAGGCTGTTTCAACGCCGTCCCTGCGTGCTTTGAGCAGCATCTGCTGGGTGGCATCGCAGGTTGTGAGATCCGATACGGGGATCTCTTTCTTTTCTTTTAAGTCTTTCTGAATCGCCATGGGTTCTCCCTTCTTGGATGATATTTTCCGGCCGTAAGAATCTTTACCCGCCTGAAATATGGCATTAACCTTTTTTAGTAATGATTACTATTAAGCTTTACAAACAAGCTTGGCGCATGTCAACAAAGGAATATAGAAAATTTAAAAAATCCGATCAACCTCTGGTTTGCAATCTGCGCAGAGCTGTATTATCTAATTCAGTTACATGTGCGATTTTTCGCCGTAACCCGTTACCTTTTTTATTATCGCGTGAACCAATGCGAAAGGATGTTCGTCATGTCAAACAAGCCCGCGAAGGTATATTCTTTGAGCACTTGCAGCCATTGCAAATCAACAAAGAAATTTCTTTCCGAATGCTCCGTCCAATACGATTTTGTGGATGTGGATCTGTTGGAAGGCGATGAGCGCAAAGCCATTCTGGATGACATTAAAAAACTGAATCCCAAATGCTCATTTCCAACCATCATCATCGGCGAAAAGGTAATTGTAGGCTATAAAGAAGACGAAATCAAGGAGGCACTAGGAATGTAATGGACGTTAATCAACTCTACAACACCCTCAAAAAAGTTCAAGAACCAAAAGGGTACTTTTTCAGCAAGGACAGAGTGCGTGTGTTTGAGTTGTTGGAGGCTTTGCTGGCCAATAAAACACGCTACGGCTATATGGTGTGTCCCTGCCGCCTCGCCGCCGGAGATCGTGACGCCGACAAGGATATTATCTGCCCATGCGTCTACCGGGAGCCGGATGTCAAAGAATTCGGGAGCTGCTACTGCAATCTCTATGTCTCAGACGCATGGAACAATGAAACCATTCCCCATGACTATGTTCCGGAACGGCGCCCGCCGGAGAAGATGGGATTCTGACGCTTGCCCTAATGGGCGGTTTTGCACGCTTGCCGCGGCCTATCGTAATGAATTAACACCCTGTCCAATATCCCGCCTGTCTGGCAAGCGCTTTGCCAGCCCACCGTCCCTGCCGGTTCAAGGTGGGCGGACAAAGCCATCAGCCGGCGACATGCCGGCTTTCCACATTGCTATAAGTGGTTTCAAACCCTTCAGGATCAACCGCCGAATTTGGCGGCCAGGGCCTTGCCATAGTCCTGGCAGGCTTTGATGCCGTCCGAAGTATCAATGACGTGCTCCTTTAAATTCAGCGCACCCAGGTCGACCATGTCCATTTTAAAAACATGCTGCATGGTATCGAAAATCATCGGGCCGGACTCGCCGCTGTGCGTGTATGAGCAGAATGCGCCCCCCATCTTGCCGACCAGGTTGGCCTTTTGGACCAGAAAAAGAAAATTCTTCATCCCCGATGTCATGTCGCGGTGATAGGTGGGGCAGCCGATGAGATAGCCGTCATACCCCTGCATGTCGGTCTCTTTCTTAATCTCGGTGGTTTTTTTGACATCGACCGCATGCCCGTTCATACGAATGCCTTCTGCAATGAAGTTCGCCATCTTCTCGGTCATCCCGGTTCGGCTGATATAGGCCACTAGAACTTTTCGCATTTGATCTCCTCTCTAAAATCAAAGCATATTATGGATCTAAGCTCCCTCGATGGTAAATCGCGCGGTGTTGGATTTCTGGGGTACATACTCTCCAATGGGCACCAATTTTTTATTGAATTTTACGCAGTCCACAATGGTGTTCCACAAAGATTCCAGTTGCGTGGTCTCCTGGTCGCTTTCGGGAACAAATTCGACGACATTTTTTTCAACACTGATTTTCATGCATCCCCCTTTTTATGTTTAATGCTGCTAAACAGGCACATCGCCTTAGCGGCGATAGACGTAACCTGGAAGTGGCTTCACAACTGCGGTTTCAAAACCGCTGTCATGGTCTTTTTCAACAAACATGCCATTTACGCTCTTGAACATTAATTATATAATTTCAGATTGTTAGCTATTATCGTCATCTGACAATGTTCCGATACAACTGTCTTTGAGACATGGGTGTCTCAAATGATTCTGGCACATGGCAGCACGAACCGGAAGTCGCGCAATCAGGGGGGGGGCGGCGATGCTTGCCAGGTGTGCGAAAAGGCTGAACCGATCAGCCGAATTTGTCGTAAGCAATCATTTCGGACTCAACGCCAAGATCGTACAACATCTTTTCCACGGCCGCAACCATGGGCGGCGGCCCGCACAAGTAATACTCTATTTCCGTGGGATCTTCATGGTCTGACAAGTAGATATCCCTGGCTCTTTGGTGGATAAACCCGGTGTGGCCATCCCAATGATCTTCAGGCTGCGGGTCGGAAAGAGAGACGAAGTAACTGAAATTGGAAAACTGACGCGCCAGCGCTTCAAACTCTTCATGGTAGAACATCTCGCTGCGGGAACGCGCGCCATACCAGAATGTAATCCGGCGACGGGTATTGAGCCCCAACAACTGGTGACGAATATGGCTGCGAAGGGGTGCCATGCCGGCGCCGCCGCCGATAAAACACATTTCTCTCTGGGTCGGTTTGGCGAAAAAGTCGCCGTAAGGGCCGCTGACCGTAACACGATCCCCGGGCTTGAGGTTGAAGACATAAGAGGAGCCCACGCCCGGCGGTGCGTCTTTTGTATAGGGCGGCGGCGTGGCAATGCGAACGGTGAATTTCAGCATATCGGGCTCTTCCGGCGAATTGGCCAGGGAGTAAGCACGATTGACCTTTTCGTGGGAACTGGCTTTGAGCGTCAACAGACTGTAATGCTTCCAGGCGGCCTTGTATTTTTCGGCCACGCTGAAATTCTTGAAATCGGCCTCATACTCCGGAATATCGATCTGGATATAGGCACCGGCCTCAAAATCCAGATGTTCCCCAGGATCCAGCTTGAGCACAAGTTCTTTGATAAAGGTGGCCACATTGTCGTTGGACACCACGGTGGTTTCGTATTTTTGGATGTTGAAAATCTCGTCGGAGATTTGAATCTGCATGTCCTGCTTGACTTTGACCTGGCAGGCCAGGCGGACTTGCGCCTTGCGCTCCTTGCGGCTGACCAGGGAAAGCTCGGTGGGCAAAATATCGCCGCCGCCAACCAATACTTTGCACTTGCATGTACCGCAGGTCCCCTTGCCGCCGCAGGCACTGGGAAGATAGATCCGATTTTCGACCAGGGCGCTCAAGAGGGTCTTGCCGCCGGCTGTCTGGATGCTTTGGTCTTCATTTTCGTTGATCAGCACACGGCACTCGCCTTTGACGGTCAATCGGCTCTCCACCAGCAGCAAAACACCGACCAACAGCAGAACGACGCCTGAAAAAACCGCAATGCTTATGAGATAAATGGTCAAGGGCATAAGAAAAAAGTGTTAGGTGTTAAGTTTAAAGTTGAGGTACTTCGCCTCATTTATAGACGCATCAACTACCGCATACGCCTTTTATAGCCACGATCAATCGTTTAATCGATAGTATTCCTTCAACTTAACACCTATCACTTGCAATTATTATAACGTTATTCCAGAAAACAGCATAAACGCCATGGCCATCAGGCCGGTCACGATCATGCGAATGCCGAACCCTTCCAATCCCTTGGGAACATTGGCATAGCGAAGCTTTTGCATGATGGTGGCCATGGATACGATAGCCAGCAGCCATCCGATGCCGGAGCCGATCCCGTACACGGCGCTTTCGGCAAAGGTGTATTGCCGCTCCACCATGAACAGGGATGCCCCCAGAATGGCGCAATTGACGGTGATCAAGGGTAAAAATACCCCCAGGGCATTATAAAGCCCCTGGGAATAACGATCGATGACCATCTCCACCACTTGCACCATACCGGCGATAACGGCGATGAACAGCACCAGCTTGAGATAGCTCAGGTCGATCTGGGGCAAGCCCGCCCAGGCCAATGCGCCTGGCGCGAGAAGAAACCGATAGACCAGCCAATTGGCCGGTGTGGTGATGGCCAGGACAAAGGTGACCGCCAATCCCAGACCAAAGGAGGTCTGCAGGTTTTTGGACACCGACAAATAAGAGCACATACCCAGAAAGTAAGCCAGCAGGATATTGCCGACGAATACCGAGTTGACGAACAGACCGATGAGATTCTCCATCATTTATCCTTCAGCAAGGTGTACTCCAGCCACACGAAGAGCCCGATCATGATGAAGGCCCCCGGTGCCAGCAGCATCAGCCCCATGTTCTGGTAGCCGGCATCATAGAAGCTTTGCGGAACGACCTGGAATCCGAACAGTTTGCCGGCTCCCAGGAGCTCTCGAAAAAATGCCACGCCGCACAAGATGGAGCCGTAGCCGATGCCGTTGGCCAAGCCGTCCACAAAGCTGCGCGTGGCGGGATTGCCCATGGCGAATGTTTCCGCACGCCCCATGACGATACAGTTGGTAATGATCAGTCCCACGAAAACCGAGAGCTGTTTGCTGATGTCATACATAAAAGCCTTCAGGAATTCATCGGCGATGATGACCAAGGTGGCAATCACGGCCACCTCCACAATGATCCTGATGTTGCGGGGAATGTGGCGACGCAGCAGCGCGATGACCAGATTGGAGCAGGCCACCACAAACGTCAGAGCCAGGCTCATGACCAGGGCGGTTTTCAACTGCACGGTCACCGCCAGGGCGGAACATATGCCCAGAATCTGCTTGGATATGGGATTGGATTGCCACAACGCTTCGGAAATGGCTTTATAACTATTCGTTTTTAACAGCTTGACCATGGGCTGCCTCAACAGTGCCGGTAATACGAAGTTATTGAACCCTCAGATATCGCCCCTGTTTCTGCCGGAACTCAATGGCCAGAGGCTCATAGTCATGCAGAATTTCCTTGAGTCCGGCGCTTAAAAACCTACCGGTCATGGTGGCGCCGCTGATCCCGTCCACATAATTTGGACGCTGGGCTTGCGGTACGACATCTTTCACGCTGCCCTTGGCCACCCTGATGGACACGAAGTCGCCATCCGCATCGACAATTCTTTTATGCTCAAAATTCTTTCGAAACCAGCGGCTTTCGATCTCGCCGCCCAGCCCCGGCGTCTCCGAATGCTTATACACCGTAAATCCGCGTATGGTGGCGCCATCGTTTTCGAGTGCCAGGTAGCCGTGGATCGCCCCCCACAAACCGCGTGTATTGATAGGCACCACATAGGCTTGAATCCGGCCTTGCTGATCGACTTGAACATAAAGGGGCAGGCGATTTTCCAGCGGGGCATCCGCCGGCTCAATCCGCCCGTCACGATCCACCCACAGGCTCTGCACATGCCTTTTGTACAGCGACTGGATTTCACCTTCCTGAATGTCCTGCCCTTCTTTGATGAGGCCCAGGGCGATCAAAATATTCTTCTGCCGATCCACCAGAATATTGCGCTGCTGATAGGTTTTCAGGCCCGTGCTGGCGGCGGTCAACAGCACGCTGCAAACCACGCATAGGGCCGCAGCAAATGTAACGGATTTCAGGTGGCTAGACATTGGGGATCCTCTTGCGTACGGTCATGTGGACCACCAGGTGATCGAGCAGGGGCGCAAACACATTCATAAACAATATGGCCAGCATGATCCCTTCCGGAAAAGCCGGATTGAAGACGCGAATGATGACCGTCAGGGCACCGATGCAAAACCCGTAAATCCAGCGGGCCGTATGGGTATGGGGTGCCGATACGGGATCGGTGCTCATGAAAGCGATGCCGAAAGCCGTACCACCCATCAACAGATGGTACCATGGATTCATGCTTAAATACGGCATGGCGTGCTCTCCGGCGAACAAATTGAGAACAACCCCCATTGCCACCACACCCACGATATCGCCGATAACGATGCGGTAGCTGGCGACCCCCAGAATGACCAGAAAGACGGCGCCGATGAGGCACCGCAGCGCCGACGAGGCGCCGATACTGTCAGGGTAGAACCCGAAGAACAGCGTAGAGAAGTCATAGCCGGCCTTGTTCAGAATGTGAACGACTGATCCGGACGTATCGGCCGCTCCGGCGACCACCAGGGGGGTTGCCGCCGTCATGGCATCAACGGCCTGGCCGACTTTTGGAACCACCACCGTCCAAACGGCATCTCCGGACATCTGCACAGGATAGGCGAAATAAAGAAATGCGCGTCCGGTCAAGGCCGGGTTGAGAAAGTTGCGGCCGGTGCCGCCGAATACTTCCTTACCGATCACCACGCCGAAGGAAATACCCAATGCGGCCTGCCACCAGGGCGTGGTTGGCGGCAGGGTCAGGGGAAACAGGATGGCGGTGACAAAGACACCCTCGCTGATGGCGTGTTTTCTGACTGCTGCAAATACAATCTCCCAGCCAAATCCCACCAGGTAGGAAATCAGCACCAGCGGCATCACCGTGCGCACACCGAACCAGAAGACGGGCCAGGTGCTCAAGGGAAGTCCGGCGGCCTGAAAGGCCTGCAGCCCCACATTGTACATGCCGAAGAACAGACAAGGCAGTACGGCGATGATCACCAGCATCATATACCGCTGCACACTCAAATTGTCTCTGGGGTGCGGTGCCGTCTGGGTCACTTCGCGCGTGCCGAAAAAGACATTCTCCATGGCCTCGAAAAAAGGCTGCCATCGAACCAAGGGCCCACCACGCTCAAATTTGTTACGCTGGCCATCAAAAAAGTCACGTATGAACTTCATCATCATCCGCCATCTAATCCTGCCGGGCCAAACCTTCCCATATCAACCGCAACGATAGGACACATCCGCATCCGACCATCCAACCGCGCAGGCTTTCGTCACACAGCCAGATCTTTGGCATAGGCGGCTTTAGCGTCAACAAACGTTCGGGTCAATTCAATCTTTGATGGACAAACGTAGGAGCACAATCCGCACTCCACGCAATCGAGCAATCCATGCGCCAGAACCTCCTCTACCTCATCGGCCAGGATAGCCTTATAGGCCATATGCGGCAAGATATTCACAGGGCACACATCCGCACAGTGCATACACGCGATACAGGCCCTTTCACCGCCATGCAGGTTGCAATTGTAAACCATGGGACCCGGATGAAGACATGACAAAAAAGTGCGTGAATAGGTCGGTTTGTTAATGCCGGGACGGAAGAGGGCCAAAAACTCGGCCTGGCTTCCGCTCGGAACCAGGTTCAAGGCTGTCTCATAGTGTCCCATAAACCCCAGGGGGTCGCCGGCGTAGCCTCTGAAAAGACCGCCCACGACATAGCGGACATCGCCGTCCACAGCATCGGCATCCACCAGATGGGCCAAGGGCACACCCAACCGGGTTCTGAAATGTTGGGGTTTGGGGGCACTGCTGCCCGCCACGGAAACAATGCGATCCACCGGATACTGGCCTTGGGCCAGCAGTTGGGCCAATAGAATCAGATCCTGGCCGGAGACAAACCAGGAACGATTTTGGGCCGCGGAAGTTTTGACATGGTAGAGAAACGTGCCCGGATCATCCGACGGGTAGTTTCCTTTCACCTGGTGGGTCAGCACGGCGACGACCTCATCCGGCGGCGGCGTGTCGCCGTTTGAAAAAACCAACACCCGACCCTGGACGAGCTTCTGCAATACGTTGAGTCCAAATACCATCAGATCGATACGATCCTGAAGGTAAACGTTCGGCGATGGTTGATAGGGTTCCTTGGCCGACAGCCCCACAATGATCGCCGGCGGAATTGATTCGGGATCCGGAAGGTCGCGAAAAGGCAGCTGGCGAAATATCCACCAAAGCCCGCCTTCGAGAATATGGGCCACAAGCCGGTGGCGGTCAATGGATTCCAATTCCCGGCTGGAAATAGATGCAAATTGGACTCGGTCTTCGCCTTGCCGGTCGCGCTCGATGACAATGGCCTGGATGACGCGTCGGGGCCCGAACTGAATCCTTTGGACCACGCCGCCGCCCGGCGACAAAAATTGAAAAGAGGGATTGCGTTTGTCTTCAAATAAAGGTGAGCCGATTTTCACGGCATCTCCTTCAGCGACCTTGAGTCTGGGCTTGATATGCGGAATTCTCTCAGGCAGGAAGGCGACTTGCGAGGGATCGGCAAGGCTAGCGAGTTCCTTTGAGGGTGCACCGGCCATTCGAAACCGATACCCTTTTTTGATTCTGATGTCCTGCATGCATTATCCGCTTGTTGCGTAATCCGGTTATCTGGCAAGCTTGCGACCTAAGGCGTCGGTGCTTGGGAATTTCGGAAAGCCGAACAGCAATTTTCAATTGATGTTTTATTTTTCGAGGTTGCACGCGCAGTACCCGGTGGCCCCTGGCCGAGATTGGGAGTCTTACCATTTATGGGTTTCCTTTTCAACTTGCACATGATAATAATTCCTAATTATATTTAGACCCGGAACGGTTGACAGCAGCCTGTTTTCACTATAGTTTATGGCCAAAATGCGTATAAGAATTAAATATCCATTGCCACACTGAATCAAGGAGAACTCCATGGAGGAATGCAAGCCGACCGTCAATACCGGTCTACGGGGCATTACCATTGCCAGCACCAAAATATGTGATGTCATTGGGGATGAAGGCAAATTAATTTATCGCGGTTATCTGGTCCAGGATTTGGCTGACAGCACCTGCTTTGAAGAAGTTATCCACCTGCTGCTTTACGAAAAGTTGCCCAACAAGCAGGAACTCGCGGAATTCAATGCCAAGCTGGTTGCCGAGCGGCAAATTCCGGATGCCCTCATTGCCGCGCTTAAAACACGCCCGGCAAATGCATTGCCCATGGACATCCTTCAAGCAGCGGTGCCCATGCTCGCCCATCATGATCTCGATACGTCGGATCAAAGCCGCGAGGCCACGTTGCGCATGGGGGTTCGCCTGATAGCCAAGCTTGCCACCGTCCTGGCGGCCTGGGGACGCGTTCGCAATGGTAAGGAGCCCATAGCACCGGACCCCGAGTTGAACCATGCCTCAAATTTTCTCTACATGCTGTTCGGTAAAAAGCCGGACCCGGAGGTGGCCCACTTTATGGATGTGGCATTGGTGCTCCACGCCGAGCACTCCTTCAATGCGTCCACATTTGCCGCCCGGGAGGTCGCATCCACCCGCGCGCACATCTATGCCGCAATTGCTTCGGCCATTGGATCGCTTTCAGGGGAATTGCACGGTGGCGCCAACGTACGCGTGATGCAAATGCTGCTGAATATCGGCAGCCCTGACAAGGCCGAGGCCTATGTCAACCATATCCTGGATGAAGGCAAGAAAATCATGGGCTTGGGTCACGCCGTGTACAAAACCGATGACCCCCGCGCTGCTATCCTGGATCCCATGTGCAAACGCATGGGCGAAAAGACAGGTAATTCCAAGTGGTATGAGATTTCGAAAATTCTGGAAATAAAAGGCAAAGCGGCCTTCAAGGAACGCAAAGGCACGGATATCTTCGTTAATGTCGATTTTTACAGCGCTTCGCTCTATTACTCCATGGGATTTGCCGTGGACCTTTTCTCGCCCCTGTTCGCCATCTCCAGGGTTGCCGGGTGGGTCGCACATGTTCTGGAAGAGCAATACGCGGATGCGGCGCCGAAACCTATGCTGTACCGCCCCGAATCCGATTACATCGGTGAATATTGCGGTCCTGATACATGCAGTTTTACCCCTTTGGACAATAGATAAGCATGACAAAAAACAGCAGGGAAATCTGGCATGCTTAAATTGAGCAACTGGAAGGATCGTTAAAAATTGGCCCCTAACGACAAAATGCGCATGACCAAGCAGAGACGTTTGATCCTCGATGAGTTGCGCAGCCAGAACACCCATCCCACGGCGGACATCATTTATGAAAAAGTGCGCAGGAAGATGCCCAAAATCAGTCTGGGAACGGTCTACCGCAATCTTGAGATCCTGACGGCGGTTGGCGAAATTCAAACCCTTGAATTGAGCGGTACCCAAAAGCGCTACGACGGTATTGCCAACAAGCACTATCACATCCGCTGCCTGCACTGCGGCCGGGTGGACGATGCACCCATCGCACCGCTGCAGCGGTTAGAGGATGAGCTTTACGAATCCACGGTCTACACCATCATGGGCCATCGCCTCGAGTTTATGGGCCTGTGCCCGGAGTGCAGCAGAGACCAGAACGCTCGCCAGGCGGCGGAAAAGGCGATTGCAGCCGCCCAGGAAGCCGTCTCCTGACTGTTTAGGCCTGGGCCAGTTCGCGCTGTAACCACTCCTTGACCGCGCCCTCAACGGCATATACGCCTTTGAGGTTACCGTTTTCCTTTAAAAACTGTAATTTCACCGCCTCTGGCATTTTGATCGCCGCGATCTCTTTGGCCTCTTCCGAGTTGCGCCGAATGAGGTACACCATGGGCGGTTCTTTCCAGGTACTGACAACGAAATATATAGTTTCGTCATCTTTGGAGCGAATGACATAATTGCTGCCAAAGGCCCAGTTATTGCCCCACTCCAGATAAAGGCGCACGGCTTCCTCGGGGGTCATTTCCCAATCAATTTGATCTACCAGGTCGGCATTTTGTTTTATTTGATCCAATGCGCTCATAGCATATCTCCTTACACTGATCTACGTTCTGTCGGTCACCGAATGCCGGGTGCCCCGGTACTCGGCCGACAGGCAGGACCGATTAAAAGATAAGCAACAAATATGCCTTTGCACCATTAGTTGTCGACGCCTCGAACACTTGCGGCATCGAAACCAAAGGCTATCACGCCAACCGTATGCCTTCACGACAGGGTTGGCATGCGGTGGAGACCACCGGGCCAGCGTCATCATCTTGCTTCCTCCGGGCCTTTATGGTAGGTAATGGATTAAATATTTTTGCATGATCTTCAACCTGCCTGCCGCGTGTGGTCCCAGTACGTATAGCGTCGAAATTGAGCAGATTGGCAACCCAGCTGGATGTGCAAGCCAAAGCACCGCCACAGCGTCTTGTCTTATGAGACAAGTGTGTATCAAAAAGAAAGTTGAGATCATGCCGTACGGCTATTCCCCATGATAACAGCTCTTTATTAATATAGCTGCCGGTGTTGGCATTCATCATTGCGCTTCGATGTATCATGCGCTGTTGGTTCGGATCCGATTTCCCCTGGCGATGCATTCACCACAACGTCCGGGAATGCCCGCACGGCGCGCGGTGCACCGATTCGCCATGCACGGCTCCTTGTTTTGGCATAGCTTTGGCAGTAGTGGGGATGTCGGTTGAGATTTTTGATGCGAGATGCAACCCCTCAGGAGCCAATATCTGGTGAAACCCTGCGACCAAAACATCAAGCGTACCATACAGTTGACCCGGGAGATGATTCAAATGGCCGATCAAGGCGACCAAGACCGCGAGGATACCGGTTGTGGTGTACTCTACGGTGTTTTGCGTGATTCGGCCTATAAAATATTGCAGATTGCAGAAAAAGAAAAAGAACGGCATCAAGCCAAGGGGTGGTGGCAGGAGGATTGCCCGCATCATGCCTGTGCCCCCGGCCTGGCGCCGCCAAAAGACAACAATTTAAAAAGATGAGGAGGCGAAAATGTGTCCGGCCTGCGTTGGTCAACAGGCGCACTTTGAACTGCTGGGCGAAAACTGACATTTTACAGCACGGAACCCACCCCCGTGCGATAATCTTTTAACTTTGGAGGAAATTATGACGGCAAGATTAGAAGTTTATAAATGCGAACTTTGCGGCAATATCGTTGATGTCATGCATGCCGGACCGGGAGAGTTGGTATGTTGCGGGCAGCCCATGAAATGTTTGAAGGTAAATACGGTGGACGCGGCCGTTGAAAAGCATGTGCCGGTCATTGAGAAAATCGAGGGTGGTGTCAAGGTGAAAGTGGGCAGCGTCGCCCATCCAATGGAAGCCGAGCACTATATCGAATGGATTGAAATCATTGCCGACGGGAAATCCTACCGACAGTTCTTGAATCCCGGCGATGCTCCCGAAGCCTCTTTTATGGTCGATGCGACCGACATTTCGGCGAGAGAGTACTGCAACCTTCACGGTCATTGGAAGGCCGATTAACCGGGGCAGTCTGAAGGCTCAACCGTGACGCCGCTATCATGGCCAAATGCTGCGGCGGGTCGGTACAGCGCCCCAGAGCGAGGAGGTATCATGTCCAGTTGGAAATGCGCAAATTGCGGATATGAGATGGAGGCCGAGGAGCCGCCCAAGGAATGTCCGTCATGCAAGGAAAGCTGTGAATTTCTGGATAACAGTTGCTACACGCCGGATTGTGAGGGCAGCACCAAAGATCCGCGTATCGGATGAGTCGATCAATTTTTTCTTTCGACAATAGGAAGTCCTACCGGTCGCGATTTTCGGCCGGTGCAGGCTTGCGCGCAGGGCACGCGGTATGCGGCAGTAAAAATAATCGATAGTTCGATATGACAATGTAAACCATAGATACGGGGCAAGCCCAAACATGCGGGATTGCCCCGCCTCAAAGGAGAATGCCATGACCACACCACAACACTGCCCCGGCTTCCAAAGCCACAAACATTTAAAGTCCTTTATCTGTACTTGCCCCGAGTGCGGCCAGGAAAAAGAGATTTTTTCCGATGAATTCGATAAAAACCACAAGTGTTCGTCATGCGGCAAGCCCATCGACTTTTCACAATGCACCCTGGATGGTGAGGCCTAGCAATATGTCAGGTCGTACCGAGCGGCGCCACCTGACCATTGATGCGGTGACAAACAATATGGACGGACTTGACCGAATTCTTGCATCTATAGGAGGATGCTGATGGATCCTGTATTCTTATCGCGTTTGCAGTTTACTGCGACGACCCTGTTCCATTTTCTTTTTGTCCCATTGACCCTGGGACTCTCCATTCTGGTCGCCTATATGGAAGTTCGCTATGCACGAACAGGTGATGAAACATATCTGCGCATGACCAAATTCTGGGGCAAATTGTTTTTGATCAACTTTGCCGTGGGGGTGGTAACCGGCATTACCCTGGAGTTTCAATTCGGCACCAACTGGTCGCGCTACTCAGCCTATGTGGGGGATATCTTCGGCTCCCTGCTTGCCATCGAGGCATCGGTGGCCTTTTTTCTGGAGTCCACATTGATCGGCATCTGGATCTTCGGCTGGAAGAAGCTTTCGAAAATGGGCCACGCCATGGTGATGTGCCTGGTGGCGGCCGGCAGCAATATCTCCGCCATGTGGATCCTGATTGCCAACGGATGGATGCAGCATCCGGTGGGTTTCATCTATAACAACGGCCGTGCCGAATTAAATGATTTTGCGGCGGTTGTATTCAACAAGTTCGCCATCCTGGAATTCCTGCATACCGTACCGGCATCGTTCACGCTGTCCGCCTTTTTTGTCATGGGCATCAGCGCCTACCATCTCTATAAAAAACAACATATCGATTTTTTCACCCGTTCATTTAAAATTGCGCTGGTGTTCGGCCTGGTTGCTTCGATATGGGTGGTCATCGAAGGCGACCAGCATGCTGTCCACGTTACCAAGACCCAACCCACGAAGTTGGCGGCCATGGAATCACACTGGGAAACTCAGAAAAGAGCACCCATTGTTCTTTTCGCCATCCCCGATGAAGACAATGGGCGCAACCGTATCGAAATCGGCAGGGTTCCCGGAGTGTTGAGTCTACTGGGCTATCATGATATCAACGCCGAAGTTCAAGGCCTGAATGATTTTCCCAAAGCGGATCGCCCACCGGTTCTGCCGACATTTCTTTCATTTCGCCTGATGGTCGCCATTGGCACGCTGCTGCCGTTGCTGACCCTCGTTGGGCTGTTTCTCCAAAATCGACTGGTGGAAAACCGATGGTACCTGATTGTCATGATGGCCGCCATTCCACTGCCCTATATCGCCATTGAGGCGGGTTGGATATTGGCCGAAGTCGGCCGTCAGCCTTGGATCGTATATGGGTTGATGCGCACCGCAGATGCAGCTTCGCCGGTCTCCGGGATTCAGGTGATCACCTCGATGATTGCGTTCATTCTGGTATACGGTCTGCTGGGCTCTGTTGGTTACTACCTGATCGGCAAGAATGCCCTCAAGGGACCGCAAGCGGCTTAGCCGACCGGAGTCGCAGACGTGCACGTTTCGAATTCAGATTTCTATTTACGGGGGATGTTATGATTTTACAATCCATCTGGTTTTACCTGTGGGGACTGCTGTGGGCCGTTTTTTTCATCACCGACGGCTTTGACTTCGGCGTAGGTACCCTCTACCCCTTTCTGGGCAAAACGGATCAGGACAAGCGCATGATGATCAACGCCTTGGGACCGCTCTGGGACGGCAATGAAGTATGGCTGATCACTGCCGGGGGCGTCACTTTCGCTGCTTTTCCGCTGGTCTACGCCGTGATGTTTTCATCGCTCTACACCGCGCTGATGCTGATTCTGTTTGCGTTGATCTTGCGGGGGGTCTCCTTTGAATTCCGCGGCAAAGTCGACAGCCCCGCATGGCGCAGGCTTTGGGATACCTGCATTTTTATCGGCAGTGTCCTGCCGGCCATCCTGTTCGGCGTGGCCTTTGCCAATATCTTTCAGGGGCTGCCGCTGGACGAAAAACACCTGTTTCAGGGCAATCTGCTCACCCTGCTGAATCCCTACGGCTTGCTGGGCGGCGCGCTCTTCTTGTGTTTCTTTCTGGTGCATGGCGCCCTCTGGCTGTCCATCCGCACCGACGGCGCCTTGCAGCAACGCGCCGTGAAAAGCGCCAACGGCTTGTGGCCGGTACTGCTGGTGGTGGCGGTAGCCTTCCTGCTATATACCGCCAAAGCCACCCAGCTATATCAAAATTACCTGGAACAGCCGGTCTTTTTCGCCATCGTGCTGGCCGCCGTGCTGGGTCTGGTGGGCATCAAAATTTTTCTGCTGAAGCAGGCCTACTTCAAAGCGTGGTTCTCTTCGGCCCTGGCCATCGCAGGCGCGACATTCTTCGGCATCATCGGCCTGTTTCCCAGCCTTCTGCCGTCCAGCATCAATGCAGAGTACAGCCTGACCGCTTTTAATGCTTCCTCCAGCCCCCTCACGTTGAAAATCATGTTGATGGTGGTCTTGTTATTCGTTCCGGTGGTCCTCATCTATCAGATCTGGACGTACGGGCTTTTCAAGGGTAAGGTGACCCAGGAGGATCTGGATCTCGAAGAAGCTTATTAGGTTGGTATGGGGAAATTCTAAGCCGCCATGCCAAACGGCATGGCGGCCTTTTTAGGAGCTATGGATGGTACGGATTATTGTTGCGGTTTTGGTGCTGGGGCTTCTGGGGGCCGCCGGTGTTATGGCCATTGAAAATAAGGGCGCCGCTCAAATCACATTGGACGGCGGCAGCCGCGGGGTGGTTCTCTTTCCCCATCACCGCCACCAAAATGCATTAAATGATTGCAAAATATGCCATACCCTATTCCCCCAAGAGCAGGGCGGCATCGCGCGCCTTAAACAAGATGGCAAACTGGTCAAAAAGCAAGTGATGAACAAGCATTGCATCAAATGCCATAAAGCGAAAAAAAAAGACGGCATCAAGACCGGCCCGACAACATGTTCAAAGTGCCATATCAAGGCAAAATCATGACAAGCGCGATTGTCGCGCCATGAAGCACCGACCACCCGCATTGCGGGTGACCAGGATTTCCAAACCTCCCAATCAAAGGTAATTTATGCTCGCACTCGGCCTGCAAGGCAGCCCCCGTAAAAAAGGCAACAGCGATCTGCTGCTGGCCGCTTTTATGAAAGCACTGGCATCGCATGGCGCCAGAACGTATACGATTCCGGTGACGCAGCAGCACATCGAACCGTGCAAGGAACTGACCGTCTGTGAAAAAAAAGGCACCTGCCCCCTTGACGATGATATGGGCCGCGAGATCTATGCGCTGCTGCGCCAAGCCGACATTATCGTTGCAGCCTCACCGGTCTTTTTCTATAATGTGACCGCTCAGCTCAAAGCACTCATTGATCGCTGCCAGGCCCTATGGGCCCGCAAGTATATGCTCAAGCTGCATGATCCCGGACACCGCATACGCAGAGGTTTCCTGCTGGCCGTCGGCGCCAGCAGGGGCAAACAGCTGTTTGATGGTTTTCATTTGACCGCTAAATATTTTTATGATGCAGTGGCGGCTGAATATGCCGGCAGTCTGACCTACCGCGGCATCGAAGGCCGGGGGCATATCCTTGAGCACCCGGACCTGGAAGCGGACGTGAGCCAGGCCGCTTCGAAACTGATGGCCGGTTTGACCAACCGGCGCAAGGTGCTATTTGCCTGCCGGGAAAACGCCTGCCGCAGTCAAATGGCGGCAGCCTTCGCGCGCCTGTACGGCGGAGACAAACTCGACGCAATCTCGGCTGGCAGCCGGCCGGCCGCAGCCGTAAACCCGATGATGGTGGAAGCAATGCACGAAAAGGGCATTGATATGGCGTTCAGGACCACCCAGTCGCTGAATGAAGCCGTTGCACTCGACCCACCGGAAGTGATCATCACCATGGGATGCGGCGAGCAGTGCCCCGTGGTGCCCGGCGCCAAGGTTCAAGATTGGGATTTCCCCGACCCTGCAAATCAATCCATCGCGTTTATGCGGGATATCCGCGACCGGATAGAGGACAGGGTTAAAGACTATATTAACAACGTTTAACGATGTAGTTGACAACTAATAACTAGGAGGACAAAGGATTATGGACAGCTATGTTTGCACCATTTGCGGTTATGTGTATGACCCCGAGCAAGGCGATCCGGATAACGGCGTAGAGCCCGGAACCAAATGGGAAGACGTGCCGGATGGATGGGAGTGCCCGGTTTGCGGTGCCGGCAAGGATGATTTTGAAAAGGAAGCCTGATCTTTGATGCCCTTTTTGCAGCGCCATGTGCAATTAGGGCATCAATTTAATCCCAGGGTAATTGTGTATCGACACCCTATGATCGAGTCGAGCAAAGCAATTTTGAATTGCTTTTTTGGAATGGATCATATGGTTATTTTAGAGAGGAAAGATTGATGAAGCCTGTCGAATTAGCAAAGGGAATTTATGATGTCGGCGTTAACGACTGGAACATAGAGGATTTTCATGGGTACTCCACTCCTTTGGGAACCAGCTACAACGCATTTTTGATTGTGGATGAGAAGGTGGCGCTGATCGATACCGTGAAGAAAGAATTTGCCGATCAGTTGCTCGACAATGTCGCAAAGATACTGGACCCGCGCAAGATCGATTATATGATCAGCAACCATACGGAGATGGACCATTCCGGCAGCCTGGCCCGGGTCATGCACCGCATCGGCGAGGACAAGCCACTGTACTGCTCTGCAATGGGCGCCAAGAGCCTTGCCAAGCACTTTTCCCAAAACTGGAACTACCACGCCGTCAAGGAAGGAGAAGAACTCAGCCTGGGCGGCCGTACACTGACCTTTCTCGAAACCCGCATGCTGCATTGGCCGGACAACATGTTCACCTATGTTAAAGAGGATAAGATTCTCTTCTCCAGTGATGCTTTCGGCCAGCACTATGCCGGTTTTGAAAAATATGACGATGTGGTGGGCGATGCCATCATGTGGCACGCCCAGAAATACTATGCCAACATTCTAATGCTCTACGCCCCACACACGCTGAAGCTGATGGATAAGGTCACTTCCCTGGGCCTGGAGTTCAACATGATCTGCCCGGACCATGGCATCATCTGGCGCCAGGACCCCGGGAAAATCGTCAATGCCTATCTGGAGTGGAGCAAACAAACACCCAAACGCAAGGCTGTGGTGGCCTACGACACCATGTGGCACAGTACGGAGAAGATGGCCGACGCCGTGGCGGCAGGGTTGAATGCCGAAGGCATCAGTGTCCGGCCAATGTATCTACGCAAGTGGCATCGCAGCGATATCATGACCGAAGTCCTGGATGCCAAGGCGGTGCTCATTGGTTCACCCACCCTGAACAACAACCTCTTTCCAACAGTCAGCGATTTCCTGACCTATATGAAGGGGCTCAAACCGTTGAACAAAATCGGCGCGGCTTTCGGTTCCTACGGATGGAGCGGCGAGGCCCCCAAGATGATCACCCAAGCACTGGAAGGAATGAATTTCGAAATCGTCGAACCGGTGCGGCATCAATACATTCCCAACGAGAAGGCCTTGGAAGCCAGTTTTGAATTGGGTTTGGCTGTGGGCCGCGCCATCAACGACCAGGTGCCGGAATGACAACCCCGGTGGTGGATATCGCCGCTTGTACCCTGTGCATGGGGTGTGTCGAAGTCTGCCCGGAAGTGTTCCGGCTGAATGATGATCTTGGCCTGATAGAGGTGATGGACCTTGAAGCCTATCCTGAAGTTTTGGTCAATGAAGCCATCAAGTATTGCCCCGTCGATGCCATCGAGTGGTCCGCCGACTAGCGCTGCTGTTAATATTCAGGAATAGGGCGCATGCTTCCTTCCCCACCCATGAACCATCGGCAATTAAAACAGCAGACGCTCACCCTATTGCAGGCCGATGATTGGCGCGCAGCTTTGGACGCGCTTTGCGCACTTCCCGCCAGACGGATCGTCAACCCTCTGTTCGGGCTGCTCTACCACGGAGAACCGCTCATCCGCTGGCGGGCGGTGTCCGCCTTGGGTGCGGTGGTCTCCCAGTTGGCAGACGCAGAAATCGAAGCCGCGCGCGTTATTATGCGGCGCTTGATGTGGAACCTCAATGACGAGTCCGGCGGCATTGGCTGGGGATCGCCGGAATCCCTTGGAGAGATCACGGCCCGGCACGCAAGGCTGGCCAAGGAATTTGGCTGCATTCTGATATCCTATGCCGATCCGACGGGCAATTACCTGGAGCACCCGTCACTCCAAGAGGGCGTGTTGTGGGGATGGGGGCGATTGGGCCACCAACGGCCGGATCTTATTCGCCCGGCCGCCTGCCTGTTGACGCCCTACCTGCTATCCGACAATCCCGCGCTGCAGGGCCTGGCTGCATGGGCGGCGGTGCCGCTGCAAGCCAAACCCCTGCGCGATGCTCTGAAATCCCTGACATCATGCTCCGACGAGGTGCCCCTGTATATTGACCATGAATTCCAAACCCATACCATTGGCCGGTTGGCCCGTCTGGCCCTGGCCTGATATCGATCCTCAATGGGTTTAAGATAACCAGATGGAAAGGAGCTACGCGCATGAAAATTCTCGGCATCGCCGGCAGTACCCGCAAGGAAGGCCGATCCGGCGTCTACAAGCTGGTTCAGACCGTTTTGGAGCATACCGGATGCGACTATGACCTGGTGCATTTGAAAGGCAAACAGATCTCCGGATGCATCGCCTGCCTGGGATGCATCAAAGACAATATTTGCAAAGTGGAGGACGACCTGGCACCGCTACGGGACAAAATCGTTGCAGCCGATGCCTACGTATTCGGCGGAGCCAATTACTATGCCACCCTCAATGCCGTGGCACATGCTTTTTTGGAGCGCTGGTTTCAGTTCCGCCATCGGGAGGGCAATACCTTATGGGGCAAGCTGGGGGTCGCTGTGGGCGTAGGCGGTACCTCCGGCCTGGCACCGGCCGACGAGATCGAAAAGTTCTTTCTGTACAATTTTGTCGAAACAGTGGCCAAAGTGGCCGGGCAGGGAGCGGCTTCCTGCTTTAGCTGCGGCTACGGTGAGAGCTGCAAGGTCGGCGTGCCGACCCTGCTTTACGGGGAAGGGGTTAAAATCACTGAAGAAATGATTCCGGATGTGACCAAGCAGCCTGAAGTCATGGCCGCAGCAGAGGCCGCCGGCAGACAACTGGGGGAAAGGTTAAGAACGGACCATGACCGCATGAAAGTAACCGCGCAGATGCAGGCTAAATTAATGGCCATGTTCGGTGAAAGCGTCTAATCCAGAATGAGATAGCCTTCGGCATCCTTCTCCACCTGGGTGATGCCCGGATGCTCTTTTTCCAGGTTTTTCAGCACAGTATCACGCGCCTTGACCCGCTCCCGCAGGGCATTGCGTTCTCGCAGCAGATCAAGGGATTCCAGGGCACGGCGAATGGTCACCTTTAAATCGTTGTCGTCCCATGGCTTCATGATGAATTTATAGACACCGGCGTCGTTGATGGCCTGCATGGCCACGTCGATCTCTTTGGCGCCGGTGAGCATGATGGTCAGGGTCTGGGGCTGCTCCACCTTGACCTTCTGGAGAAAGGTGACGCCATCCATACCGGGCATATGCTGGTCGCTGACGACCAAATCAAACTCCCGCATTTCCAGTAGCTTCAGCCCCTCCTCACCGCTTGTGGCTGAAAAAATAGCATAATTTTCATTGCGCAAAGTACGCTCAATGGCCTTGAGAATCATCTCCTCATCATCGACGATGAGGACGGTTCGCTGGGTCATGACCTTCCATCCTTGGTTGACGTTTCATCACCGATATTTGCACGCCTAAAAACACCGGTGATCTGTTTGAGTCTGTCATCGACCATTGTGATGAAATCTTTAAGAAAACGACACAAAAACCGTAAAATAACCTTCGCCCGTGAGCGGCAGCATACACATCACGAGATCATGAGCCCACCGCCAAAATAGGAGTCTCCTCCAAATCGATCGGTGACAGGGCGATATTAGGAAGGATATTGGGTCGGGTCGGTGCCGAACAGGCGGCAGGTATTGTCCCAAAGCGTTGCCGCCAGTGTTTCGGGGGGCTCTTGGCGTATATCGGCAAGTTTTTCCAACACCGTACGAACGAAGGCTGGTTCATTGCGGCGAAATTTATTGCGGTGCGGCGTCGGCGTCAGATAGGGCGCATCGGTCTCCACCAGCAGGCGCTCGGCCGGTATATGCCGCGCCATTTGCCGCAATGCCTTGCCACGGCTCTGAATGGTCAAGATACCGGTGATCCCGATATACAGGCCCAGGCCAAGATAGGCATCCAACTCATCCGCGCTGCCCGAAAAGCAGTGCACCACGCCTTGCCGATCAGGCCCCCAGTGTGTCCGCAGGATCTCCAGGAACCGCCCCCGGCTATCCCTTTCATGGAAAATCAGGGGCAGGCTCAGTTGGGACGCCAGCTCCAATTGGCGTATAAACCAGTACTCCTGATCCTTTTGCGGGGAATACATGCGGTTAAAGTCCAGGCCGGTTTCACCCCAGGCCCTGACCTTGGCATCTGATGCCAACACCTTTAAATCATCCAATAGTTCTTTGCTGCAGGCTTCGGCATCGTGGGGGTGCACACCCACAGATGCAATGAGCCCGGGATGTTCGTTGGCGATGGAGACCGCCTTTTTCGAGGAGTGGGCATCGACACCCACCACCATCATGGCTTTGACATCCGCCTGACAAGCCCGTTGAAGCACCTGGATCAAATCCTGATCAAAGCCGGTGTCATCCAGATGACAATGACTATCAAAAATCTTCATAGCCTTCTATTAGTATAATGTATTGTATTTGTTGTTATTAGCACTAAAACCAGCCGACGCATAACATTATTGACCCCCTAAGTAAACGGGAAAAGACTGAGAGCGTAACATTACTATATAAATAATATCAATTAAGTAATGAAATAATATTGACATGTCATTAATGGTATTTATTATCTGATCAAACGAAGTTGAACGAGGTGCCCGCGACGTTTTAAACAAAAAATTAAGCTAACCAGGAGGTCATACCATGCAATTAATGAAATGGAATCCCAAAAGAGATCGTTTAAGCATGCGTCAGAACATGAACGGTCTGTTTGACGATTTCTTCTTTCCCACCCGCAGATTGTTCGAAGACGAAGGTCTGTGGAATTGGAATCCGGCGGTAGATATCTATGAGGATGAAAACAACATTGTGGTCAAGGCTGAAATTCCGGGAATGGACAAAGAGAGCATTACCGTCGATGTCAAAGACCGGGTGCTGACCCTCAAGGGAGAAAGCTCCGACGATAAGGAGGTCAATGAAGAGCGCTATTTCAGAAAGGAACGCACCTATGGCCGATTTGAACGCGCCTTTACCCTGCCGGCCGATGTACAGGCCGACGATATTACGGCAGAGTACAAGGACGGCGTGCTGAAGGTCATGGTGCCCAAGCCAGAAGAGCAAAAGCCCAGACAGATCACCGTCCACTAACCCATCCAACCGGCCCGCATCTTTCAGGTGCCCCTGAGCCGCCTGCGGTGTAATTCGCCCAGGCGGTTTCTTTTTGGCACCCGGTCAGGCATATTCGGAAATTTTCGAGCAAGGGATCACCTTTTCTCTAGCCGACTACCGTTTTGCGCCGAATTTAGCCGACGGCACGACACCAGCCATCATCTCTCCGATGTGCTCGATCTTCCCGCGGTCACCGGCGTCAAATGTCTCCATGATACGGCCGTTGTACAGCACGGCAATGCGGTCGGATAAGCTCATAGCCTCGTTTAGGTCCCCGGTTACCAGCAAGATGCCCGCGCGTTGACGTGCTTTGAGCAGGGTTTTCCAGACATCTTCGGTTGCGCCCACATCCAGGCCCTGGGTGGGCTGTTCCGCCACGATCAGTCGCGGACGCCGGTAGAACTCCCTGGCCAGCACCAGCTTCTGCAGGTTGCCGCCGGACAGTTGCCGTGCCAGAGCCGTGGGATTGCGAGGCTCAATATTGAAGGTTTCCATCAGGCCTTGAACCTTGACCTGGGCTTGGGAGCGAAGCAGCCAGGGGCCTCTGCAAAAACCCTGGCGGGTGGTCAGCAGAAAATTCTCCAGCAGATCCAGGGACAGGCAGGTGGCCAGGCCGCGGCGATCCTCAGGAATATGGACCAGATTGCCGTCCCAGCGATGGTCGGCAAAAAAATCAGACCAATCGCGCCCCAAAATGCGCAGTTCACCCCGCAAGGGCGACCGAAGACCGCAGATCGTCTCCACCAGCTCTTTTTGGCCGTTGCCCGCCACGCCCACCAGTCCGAGAATCTCGCCCTGGCGCAATTGTAGGTCGATGGCATCCAGCCCGCCGCCGCCCAAACCTTGAATGCGCAGCACCGACTGAAGCGCCTCCTGGGGCTCGCGCGCCACCTGGAACACCACGGCACGTCCCACCATCTCCCGGGCCAGGTCAGCCTTGGAGGCGACGGCCCGGGCGGCCATGTGTGAAGTGACCTCGCCTTTACGCAGGATGGCGATATCGTCGGCGGCGGCCATCACCTCATCCAGCTTGTGGCTGATAAACACCACCGCCTTGCCCTGGGCTGCCATGCGCTTCATTGCCTGAAACAATTGCCCCGCCTCCTGGGGAGTTAAGACAGCCGTGGGTTCGTCGAAGATCAAGACCCTGCTGTGGCGATGGAGCAATTTCAATATCTCCACGCGCTGCCTTTCGCCCATGGAAAGATCGGTCACCCGCGCCGCGGGATCGATGGCCAGTCCAAACCTCTGGGCCAGTTCCGCCACTGTGGCATTCATTTTCCGGCTGTTGAGCCAGAACCCCTGATCCGCTTGTCCCAGCATAACGTTCTGGGCCACCGTCATGCTGTCGATGAGCATAAAATGCTGATAGACCATCCCGATGCCCAGTTGATGGGCATGTCGCGCGGAAAGGATATCCACGGACACGCCATCCACAAATATCCGTCCGCCGTCAGGCTGCAGGCGACCGGCCAGAATGCTCATCAAGGTGCTCTTGCCGGCGCCGTTTTCACCCAGCAGTGCCAGAATCCGACCGGCATAAATATCCAGGCAGACGGCGTTGTTGGCAACAATACGGCCGAAGGACTTGTTCACCGCATCAAGCCGAATAAGGGGTGCGGCGCTCACCGTCAGTCTTTCCCATTGCGGATGGGTTGCACATATTGCGCTTCGCTGTCCCAGGGGAAGAGAATCCAGGTGTCCTGACTCACTTCGGTGACAAAAGTGTCCACCAGGGGCCGTCCCTTGGGCTTGGCATAGACCGTGGCAAAGTGGGCCTTGGGGAGCATATCCCGAACGGTGCGGGCGGTTTGCCCGGTATCCACCAAGTCGTCGATCAACAGCCAACCCTCGCCGTCCATCTCCAGGGGCTTGAGAATCTCAACTTCGCCGCGCTGGTCCTGCCAGTTGTAGCTGCTCACGCAAACCGTATCCACCAGGTGAATGTCCAACTCGCGGGCAACGATGGCGGCCGGCACCAGGCCTCCCCGGGTAATGGCGACGATGCCCCTGAAATAGTCATTGTCCAGCAATCGCCAGGCCAGGGCCCGGCTGTCGCGGTGCAGCTGGCCCCAGGTCACCGGATAGGTGCGCTGGAACCGTTTTGATGTATCAGCCATGATGGGTTGCTCCTTATGCTTTTAATCCGCAGGTTCGATGTTGATCCCCAGGGCTGACGGCGCTTCATCCCCGCGCCCTTTCCAGGAAGAGAAAACCAGCACGGCGATGGTGAGCAGATAGGGCAGCATCAGCAGCAAGGATGACGGAATATGGGTGCCCATGGCCTGCAGGCGAAATTGAAATGCCATCACCCCGCCGAAAAGATAGGCCCCCAACAATGCACGCCAGGGTTGCCAGAAAGCGAAAATCACCAGGGCCACAGCAATCCAACCCCGACCGGCGGTCAGCCCGTTGGTCCACGAATGGGTATAAGCCAGGCTCAGGTAGGCCCCACCCCAGCCGGCCAGGCAGCCGCCCACCAGAATGCCGGCCCATCGGTAGCCGTAGATTCGCAGACCGGCGGCCAGGGCCGCCTCGGGATGTTCGCCCACCGCGCAAAGCCCCAGCCCCCAGCGGGTGTAACGCAGGCACAGCCATAGCACCGCGGTGAGCAGATAACTGAAATAAACCAGGGAATCGTGATGAAACAGGACGGAACCCACCAGCGGTATCTGCGCCAACAAAGGTACCGACCAGGCGTCAAAACCGGCTGCTGCCTTGCTTACGAAAGGGGTGCCCAGGTAGTTGGCCAGGCCCGTTCCCAAAATGGTCAAGGCCAACCCTGAAACCACCTGGTTTCCCTGAAATACCAGGCAGACCAATCCATGGACAGCAGCCAAGAGGGCGCCGCAGAGACCGCCGGCCAAAAATCCGGCCAGCGCGCTGCCGGTCCACCAGGAGACCAGAAAAGCGGCCAGGGCGCCCACGATCATGATGCCCTCCACACCCAGGTTGAGAATGCCGCTGCGTTCCGTGATGATCTCTCCAAGGGTGGCGTAAAGGATGGGCGTGCCGGTTTGAATAGTGGCCGCCAACAACGCGACCATCAGGTCCCATGTCATGGCCGCCTCCTCAATTCCAAGCGATAGCGCGTAAAAAACCCGCCCGCCAGAACGGTTAACAATATCAGGCCTTCCAGGATGGAACCGAATGCCGCCGGCACCTGCAAATCCAGTTGCAGGATTTCCAGGCCCACCCGCAGGCCGGCCAGCAGAAAGGATGCCAAACCGATCAGCAGCGGATTAAGGCTGGCCAGCCAGGCCACCACAATGGCCGTATAGCCGTACCCGGCCATAATACTGGGCTGTAATCGGTTGAGGTTGGCCGAGGCCTCCAGCAAACCAGCCCAACCGGCCAACATCCCGCTCAAAACCATGACAATGGCCACCAGACGGGTATAAGGCAGGCGCGCATATTGTGCCGCCCTGGGGTTGTCGCCGCTGGCTTTTAACTCAAACCCCAGGCGGGTGAAGCGGAAAAAAATCCAGCTCGCAATACCCGCAAGGATGCAAACCACCAGTCCCCAGCTCAATCGGGTCTGGCCGATGGTCCCCACCACGGCGGGAGCGGAAAAATTCTTGGTCATGGGAAAACCGAAGCTGGTGGGGTCTTTCCAGGGCCCGTAAACCAGGTACTCCAGGAAAAAAATCCCGATATAGTTGAGCATCAATGTAATAATGATTTCATTGGCGCGCAGCTTGTTGCGCAAAAATGCCGGAATAAAACTCCACAAGCCACCCGCCACCGAGGCCGACAGCAGCATCAGCGGCAACAGGATATACCCGGGCAGATCCGGAAACGTCAGGGCCGCCCAGGAAGCACCCACCGCGCCGAGGGCATATTGCCCTTCAGCGCCGATATTCCACACCTGCAGCCGAAAGGCAAAAGCCACACCGAGGGAGCATAGGAAGATGGGCACGGCCTTGATCAGACAATCTTCCACCGCATAGACGCTAAAATAGGCGGAACGGATCAACAGCCAGATGCCGGCCACCGCTGGTTTGCCCTGAATGCGCAGCAGGATGCCGCTCAGCACCAGGGATACGGCCACGGCCCCCAAGAAAACAAAACAGGCCCCCCAACCAAGGGGGGCCTGCCGTTTATGTATGCTTAAGCGGACCATCTACTCGAGGGTCCCCACAACCCCTTGAACAAAATACTTCATATTCAACAACTCTTGGTCAGTGGCCGCTTTGCCGGCGGCGACACGCACCGTGCCGCTCTGGTCCTTGACCGGACCCGAAAACACCTTCTCCTTGCCGCCGACGATAGCCCGCTTTTTGGCCATCACGCTGTCACGTATGGCTTTGGGCACCATCTCTCCGAAGGGCGCCAGATCCACAATGCCTTCCTTCATCCCGTACCAGGTGGACGCGCTTTGCCAGGTTCCCTTGCGCACCGCTGCCACGGTCTCTTTATAGAACGGCGCCCAGTTCCAAACCGGGGCGGTCAGGTGCGCCTTGGGCGCAAACGCGCTCATGTCCGAATTGTACCCCACTGAATAGACGCCCTTTTCCTGAGCCGCCTCCTGGGGTCCCGGCGAATCCTGGTGCTGGGCAATGACATCGGCACCCACGTCCAACAGGCTTTTGGCGGCTTCTTTTTCAGTGGCCGGATCATACCAGGTTTTGGTCCACACCACCCTGACCTCGGCTTTGGGATTCACCGACTGCGCACCCAGGGCAAAGGCGTTGATGCCGCGGATGACTTCGGGAATAGGAAAGGCAGCCACATATCCCAGGGTATTGGATTTGGTCATGGCACCGGCCACCATGCCGGACAGGTAGCGGGCCTGATACATGCGCCCGAAGTAGTTGCCCATGTTGGGCGCCTGCTTGAAGCCCGAGCAGTGCATGAAAACTGTTTTGGGGAATTGTTTGGCAACTTTGAGCATGGAATCCATGTAGCCGAAACTGGTGGCAAAAATAATATCGTAACCCTTGCGGGCCATGTTGAGCATCACCCTTTCCGAATCAGGCCCTTCGGACACGGCTTCCACGAATGCGGTGGTGACGCCCGGCATGCCGTCCAAAGCCAGGCGGCCCTGATTATGAGCATAAGACCAGCCGGCGTCGCCAATGGGCGACACGTAGACAAAACCAACCTTGATCGGCTTTTCCGCGGCCGTCGCCTGCAGCACCGGCAAGAATCCGAACAGCACCAACGTGACCCCGATTAAAATGCGTTTGCCCATTTCCTTCCTCCTCTGTTCGTCAATTTGAGATATTGGTTGCCCGACCCCATCATGCAGGCCCGACGAATTGCGCCCAGGCGGCTGCCCGCTGCTCCGACGGCTTTTCCGTGCCTTAGAGCTCGCACAAAAATAACTTCACATTTTTATGCGCCGATGCATCCTGCCTGGCTGTGTTGCCAGACAGGCGCCTCAACACCGAAAAATGTAAATTTATTTTTGCGCTAACCCTTAACGGAATTCTAAAGCAAACCCCTGATGGAATGCAACCCATCCGGGGCTTGCATACAACTAAGATCGAGATTTGTTGTTTTTGCCGCCCAGGGTGCCCATGTAAATGGCCCCCAACACGACCATCACGCCCACCCAGTTCAATCCGCTGGTCGGACGGCCAAAAAAGAGCACATCCCAGACAAACGCAAGCGCCGGCTGCAAAAGCAGAATCAGGCCGGATAAAGAGATGCGCATGCGCGGCAATGCATTGGAAATGAGAATCCAGCCAGCCCCCTGGCTGAAAATGCCCAGCGCCGACAATGAGAGCAGCGTCTGCAAGTCAGGAATCCCAAATTGGTCTCCGGTGCGGTACATCTCCATGGCAATAAAGGCGGCCGAGGCCAGCGAAACGATCATCAACACATAGAAAAAAGAGACCTGTTGTTTGTCGGCCTGGAGCTTGCGCAGCGACAACAAAAAGGTGGCGTAACAGATGGACGCCGCCAACCCAAGATAGATTCCCAGTTTGTACTGCTCACCCAGCAGCCCCCACTGAAGGCCCACCACCAGAAAAAGCCCCCCGATGGCCATCGGAATGGACCAGAGGTAGGTGCACCGCAGCTTCTCCTTATAGAACAGGACCCCCGCCACGGCCATGATGAAGACCTGGAAATTTGGCAGTATGGTTCCCAAGCCGGGGCCGACATAGTGAACGCTGTAGTGGTAGGCCACCAGGTCCAGGGAAAAGAAGGCACCGCAAAACATCATCAGGGCGGCCTGCCGCCGCGTCAGGGCATGGATTTCCCGGCGCCAAAGCGCACCCAACAGAAGAAATATTCCACCGAAGAGGACTCGGTAAAAGGCCGAGGCGGTGGGGGTGACGTGGCTGAGCTTGACCCACACACCGGAAAAACTGATCATCACGGCACCCAGGGTAAGGCCGAGAACCACTCTGGGACTGGGAATCAGAGCAACGGCGTCCTGTCTCGACATATGGCAAATTCCGTTGGCGGTGGCGCATGGCGCGTAGTAGGC
>Ga0210123_1000314_pt1 | contig 31820 bp, 21 predicted proteins | sample Muzzi_PWB_D2_FD_185535 | JGI IMG/M metagenome (GOLD analysis project Ga0210123, IMG submission 185535) | Wetland microbial communities from San Francisco Bay, California, USA, that impact long-term carbon sequestration - Muzzi_PWB_D2 (SPAdes) | ecosystem: Environmental > Aquatic > Marine >... | reverse complement strand
GTTGGCGGCCGGGAGGCTCGGCGGACCTGCGGTGCGGCGAGTGGCAGGAGGTGCAGGTGACGGCGGTGGGATCCCAGCGCGAGAACGCCGCGGTGTCGACCGGATGGGTCACCGGCAGGTCGAAGGCAGGTCCGACGAGGGGAGGTGCGGCGCCGGCGGAGAGCTGCCCTTCGGCCACCTGGCGGGAGACCCCGGCCGAGGTGCCGTGGCACTCCAGGCAGAGCTCGCGCTGCGCCGTCGGCAGCATGGGGGAGCTGGACGCGCCGTGTCCGTCGTGGCACGCGGAGCAGAGTCTCGGGACCAGGCTCGAGTCCACATGGGGATCGAGAGCGCCGGCTGGCGCCGCGCACCAGGTGGCGGTTGCCAAGGCGAGCGCGGCGACGGCCACGGCCCGCGGGACTCCGGATCTCATCGCAGCTCGTGGCACGTCAAGCAGACCTCGGAAACCGTGGGCTTGACCCAGAAACGGGGTACCTCGCCCGGTTGATAAAAGCGATCCGCGTGAGGATCGTGACAGGTCGTGCACTGCATCTTGCCCTGATCGTCCAGCTCGATGTCCTGGTCGGCGTGGATGGCCGCCAACGGCCGCAGACCCATGTCCCGATCGGAGGAGTTGGCCGGCTCGCCGTTCGGCACGATGAACGAGATCGGGTGGCTGCCGGAGAGATCGGTGCCCAGATAGCCAGAACGGCCTGGCGAGAGCCGCTGGAACCCGGTCATCGGGATCGTGGCGCCCCGCCCTCCCAGGTCGCCCAGGGCGACGGTACCGTCGTGGCAGGAGAGGCATAGGCGGGAGCTGCCGTCCGGCTGGCCACCGAGCTGGACCCCGGGACCGGCCGAGGGGGAGCGGGGCACAGAGTACTGCTGTTGGGAGAGCGTATGGCCCCAGAGGGGATCGGAGACCACCGGGTTGTGGGGGATATGGCAGAACTTGCAGATCTCCGTCTCGGTGAGCGAGCGGATTTCGCCGGGGCCGGAGACGGAGAGGTTGTGAACCGTGGCCGCGATGCCGCTTCCGGCCCCGCCCGTCGATTGGGCGTCCACGGCCGGGGCCGGGAGGAGGGCGAGCGCGAGGAGCGCGGCGGCGAGACCAGGCCGGCCACCTGACGCCACCGGGCCGCGGACCTTCAGGGCCGCTCTCGAGACTGTTTGCCGGCTTGTCGTGCTATGCATCCAACTCCCCTCCCGCTACCGGCTTACGAATGATCGGTGCCCGGCGCGACGAGCCGGAAGATCTGAATCCGTCGATTGAACGAGTCGACCACGGCCAGCTCGCCGCCCGCGTTTGCCGCGACACCCGCGGGAAAGCTGAAGGTGCCTGGCGCGGCACCCGTGGAGCCGACGCTCATCAGGTACGTGCCGTCTCGGCGGAACATCGAGATCGCGTCCAGGTGGGCGTCCGCGACCCAGAGCTGGCCCGCTGGGTCGATCGCGAGGCCCTTGAGCCGCGGCATCTCTCCGGCCATGTCGCCCAACTGGCCGAAGGCTCCGCGGGGCGCGCCCGTGGCCGCGTCGATCCGCTGGACGCGGAAGTTGAGTGTATCGCCGATCCAGAGGTCGTCACCGTCCAGAACGAGCGAGGTGGGGAAGTTGAGCTCCCCCGGCCCCGAGCCGCGTGTGCCGAGGAAGCGCTCTCCCGACTCCGACAGGACGCGAATCCTGTGGCCACCCGTTTCGGCGACGAAGATCTCGTCGGCCGAGCACGCGACGCCGGTCGGCCGGAGGAGGCCCTCGGCGAGGCGCTCGCGGACTCGAAGGTCCTCTCCCAGCAGCAGGACCTCGCCGCTCTCGGAGTCGGTGACCACGATGCCGCGGGAGCAACTGGCGATTCCGATCGGGCTCGAGAGCTCGGCCTTGCTCGAAGCCAGAACCCGGCCGTCGGCGCTGATCCGCAGCACCCTGCCGGCGCCGGGGTCGGTCAGCAGGAGGTCCGCGCCGTCCCATGCCACGCCGTACGGCCGCTCGAGCAGAGGAGCTTCCGGCTGCCCGGCGAGGAGCCGGAAGAGACGGCCGGTGCGCGCGCCCTGGGGCTCGAGCACCCGTTCCAGGCGGACCCTGGGCGCGTCGGCGGGCCAGCCGAGGTCCGAGATCCTGAGGCTCGGGCCCCGGGAGGAGGCACAGCCGGTGCCGGCGAGCAAGGCGAGGCACGTGAGAGCGGCCAGGACGCGCCCGGGGGTCGCTCCGTGCCGAGGCCCCGAGGGGCTCCGTCGTCTTTCCGCGCTGGCTGTCATCGGTCGTTTCGTGGGATGCGAACGGTAGGGCTCCGTGGACAGGGAGGATTCTAGCGGATCGACCCCCGCCGTCCGTCCCCTGTGACCACCGGCAGCCAGCCGCCGAAGCGGCGGCTGAGCGACACGATGAGGCCCTTCGAGGTGCGGGCGTCCAGATCCATGGGGTCTTGGATGCGCTCGAAGGCACGGGCCTCGAAGATGATCTGTCCAAGCTCCAGAGTCGCCTCGACCTCGGTCTGCTCCGAGTCGATCGAGGGGAGGAGCTCGAACTGGCGGGTGTCGGTCCGGTAGGTTGCGCGGAGCTGCACGAACCGCAACGGGCGTAGAGAGGCCGTGGCGGAGAGGAACTCCAGGCGCTCCGGAGGCTGCGCGATCCGGTTGATGTCCGTCTGTCCCACGTGACCCCGCAGGCTCCAACGCCGGCCGGAGAGGATCAGGTTCCCGGTCACCGACTCGAGGTCGAAGCTCGGCGTGGTCAGCATGTCGTCCGACTGGCGGTTGGTCCATTCGCCGTAGGCCCGCACGCTGCGGACACGCCACCGTTGCTCCAGGGTGATGCGGGCCCGCTCCTTCGACTGGGTCCCGAGACCTCCGAGACCGACGCCCAGATCGGGGAGCGCGACGAGCGGGCCGGGTGAGGTCCGCTGCTCGTCCCGGGTCATCTCGAGCTCGAGCTCCTCGCTGAAGCCGTTGGTCGGACGGTGATTGAAGGAGCTGCTGAACGAGTACCCCAGGCGCGACTCGTCGGCGGCGCCGCTGTCGCCACTCCGGGACACGGTGGAGTAGCTGACCTGGGAGGTGACGAATGCCGTGAGGGTGTTCCAGGCCCGGTTCCATGCCACCACGACTCCGGCTCGCGGAGTCGAAACGTCGACGTCGCCGGCGGAGCGGATGCTGTACTCGCCGAACGGACCGATCTCCCAGCTCGGGCGGGGCCGCCATCGGTAAAACACCGAGAGCGTGTGCCGGTCGTCCGAGGTCGTGTCGGTCATCGTGATGCCGTGGGAGTGGCGGATGTCCAAGAGGTCGGTCTTGCGCACCGGGCGGAGGAAGCGGTTCCTCAGGTAGTAGGTCTGAAAGGTAGTTTCAGAGCCGTTGCCGACGTCGAGCGTCCTGTAGATTCCGTTGCTGTTCAGGTCCCAGCGCCACATCTCCCCGAGATCTCCGCCCTCTTCGAGGTTGAGGATGTAGTCCTCGAAGTTGACGTCGACCGCGCCGAACTGCCGCTCTCGGCGCTCGACACGGAGCCGCTGCCGGATCTTTCCAAAGGTGCGGCTCCAGTCGAAGAACTGGGTGTCGTCGATGTCTTGACCGCTTCCCTGGCCGCTTTCGAGCAGGTCGTAGGTGGTGCGCTCGAAGCCGAACAGCGAACCCTTGAGCACCCCGGTTCGAAGGCGTCCCCGGCCACCCCAGCGGGTGAGCGTCTCCGGCGCGCCCAGCAGGGTGAAGGGCTCGTCGGTCGGGAAATCCGTGTAGTCGAAGCTCTGGCGCTCGGCGAACAGGCGGATCGGGTACTTGCCTTGTTGGAAGAGCTCCACGCTGCCGTGGGCGCCGAACCGATCGGTGTCGATCGTCTGGGTGCCGTCGAGCTGGTTGACGAAGAGGTCGAACCCGAGGTCGAAGCTGCCGACCGCGGGGTGGATCACGTACCCGTTGACGTCGAGCCCGACCTCGAGCTCTTGCTGCTCGTAGTCGGCCAGGGTCGTGCCGTCGAGGGTGTTCTGGAAGCTCTTGTACCCGAGGCCGACGTTGCCCCGCCACCACCACTGTCCGAACTCCTGTGCCGTTGCCGGCCCTGCGAGCAAGAACAGGAGGAGCGCTGTCCGGGTGATCTTGGGCCAGGACACTGGTTCGGGAGGCTGGTTGCGGCTTTCGTGGAGTGCAGAGGGTAGAGAAAAGGCGGGGACCTCCTAAGAAGAGCCCCCGCCCTCTCCAGCGCGGCGTGGGCCGCTACTTGATGTGGCAGGTCGTGCAGAGGGCGCTGCCGGTGTTCGACGTCACGAGGAAGGGCACGTTCACGTTGTTGTGCGGGTCGTGGCAGGAAGCGCACTCGACCTGGTCACCACCAGCGCCGAACAGCCGGACCGCGCCGGTCAGCGTGGTCGGGTCGACCAGCTCACCGTCGGCGGTCTGCAGGGCAGCGTTGTAGGTGAACGCCACCGGGTGATCGTTGGTGAGGTCGGTGCCCAGGTTGGCCGCCACGGCGCCCATCGGGGTGCCCGCGTTGGTCGGAGGGCCACCCGGTCCCGGGTTCACCAGGCTGCCGAGGCCGACGGTGCCGTCATGGCAGGACATGCAGAGCGCGGACACGTTGCCGTCGCCGCCGGTCCAGTTGTTGTTGTCCACCGCATCCATGGTCGGGCTGTCGTACGCGGTGTAGCTCGCGGTGGACAGGGTGTGGTTCCACAGCGGGATCGACGGGCTGGCGGCGTGAGGGGTGTGGCAGAACACGCAAACCTCGCCGTTTGCTTCTGCCGCGCTCAGGTCATGGGCGGTTCCAGCCACGGCGCCAAAGGCCGGTCCAGCGATGATCGCCATGATGGCCAGGAGTAGCAGAGTGCGTTTCATTGTTGTCTCTCCTCGGATTGGATCTGACGGCTGAGCCGCCGCTTGTTTAGTTTCCCAGCTTCGATCGGCCAGTGGTCCGTCCGCTCGGTAGCTGAGGTTTGCGATATCTTCTGTCAAGGACTGTAGGACGGACCCCGGTAAGTCCAAACACCCTCGCGGGCGGGAAGGCGACCCACCCCAAAGGAGTGCTTCGAGTCGACCGACCCTTCGCACATCGCCTGAAGGAACGAGGAGTCGAGGGCGACGAGCCGACAGGGTTCGGCAGGGTGGGGCGAAGATTCGTCCTATTTGTCTTTGGGAACAAGGAACTTGAAGACCTGGAGGCGATGGCCGATCTGGTCCACCACGGCGAACTCGTCCCCCCGAACGGCGACGCCCGAAGCGCCCAGGAAGCGTCCCGGTCCGGGGCCGCCCCGTCCGACGAACGTCAGGAGGGAGAAGTCGATGTCGAAAAGCTGGACGTTGTTGAAGGCGTTGTCGACGACGTAGATGAAGCCCACCTCGTCCACGGCCACGTCCTTGGGCCGGGTGAAGCTCCCCGCCCCTGTGCCGAGCTGGCCGAACAGGTCGAGAAACTCACCGTCCGGGGCAAAGACCTGGACCCGTGCGTTGAGCTGGTCGACCACGTAGAGATTGCCCTCCGGACCGAAGGTCAGGGCGGTGGGGAAGTTGAACTCCCCTTCATCGACCCCTCGGCTGCCGAAGCTCGACAGCCGCTCGGCCGACTTGCGGTCGAAGATGACGATCTTCTGTCCCTTGGAGTCGGCCACGTAGAGCTTGGTCCCGTCCGGCGACGGCTCGGCGTCGGTGGGGTTCTCGAGCTCGCCCTCGCCGCCGAAGGTGTTGACCAGCTTGCCCTCCGAGTCGAAGGCCAGGACGCGCTTGAGGCCGACGTCGGCCACGTAGATGATGCCGTCCGCGCTCACCCCGATGCCGAGGGGCTGTTGGAGGGGGAGCGTGCCTCGGGTCCCGAAGACATCGAGCTTGCCCTCCTTCCGGTCGAAGCGGAGGAGGGCCTTGCTCGCCCAGTCGGTGACCAGGATGCGGCCCTCCGGATCGAAGTCGACGGCGTGGGGTTTCTGCAAGTTGTCGTACGGGCTCGAGGGGGAAGCTCCGATCAGGAACTTTTTGAACTTCGACTCGGCTTCGATGTCCGCGCGACCGCTGTACACCTCTTCCAGCTTGATGCGTGCCTGGTCGGGGGGAGGCGGCCACACGTACTCGGCGTAGGGGTCCTCGGTCTGCTTCTCCTTGTCCTTGGCCTTGGCCGGCGCGGCGCCGAGCAGAAGGACGAGCGAGAGCGGGAGTGCGATCCATTTGTAGCTCACGGTTTCAGAGCTCCTCCGGTTACTTCGGGTGACAGTGCTGACACGCTTCGAACGTGGAGGCCGCTTCCCAGCGGAAGAGCCTCTGCGAGCGCCCCTTGTGAGGATTGTGGCAAGTGAGGCAGGTGAGCTCCCCGCTGAAGGTCGTGGTGACCTTGTGAAGCTCGTCTTCGGTCGGCGTGCCGAGCACACGGTGCTTGGCCACGGGGTGCCCCTCGGTGCCGTCCGCGGAGAGTACCAGGGACTTGATCGCTCGCGCCTCGTCGACCGGGACGGGGAACCGTCCCAGGAGCTTCACCACCTCGGCGCCGTCATCGATCTTGATCGCGTCGGGGCCGTGGCACGACAGGCAGAGCTGGGCTCCGCTCGCCCGCAACAGCGTCTCGTTGGCGCTGCCGTGGGGCTCATGGCAGGCCTGGCAGCCGATCAGCTCGATCACCCCGTGCAGAACCTCGCCCTCCTCCGGCGCCTTGTCGTCGTGACAGTCGAAGCAGGGCTGGCCGGCAGGCGCTTTGATGAGCGACGCCTGGGCGGTCGCGTGGGGGTTGTGGCACTGGGTGCATGGCCCCAGCTCGAGGGCGTAGTGCGGCACCTCGGCCTCGGCCACGGTGTCTTCGATGTCCGAGTGACAGGCGTAGCAGAGCGCGGACTCGCCGTCCTCCATGAGCTCGTTGAAGTTCCCTTCGTGGCACAGGTCGCAGCCGTCCAGGACCGGCGGATGGATGGTCTCGGCGAGCAGGCTCGGGTTGCCCGTGCCATGGGGCGAGTGGCATGCGAGGCAGTCGAGGCTGGTCAGGTCGGCGCCCAGGTGCTTCGCGGTGAGCTCCTCGCCTTCGATGTCGTGGCAGTCGCCGCACAGGGCCGGTGGACGGGCGGTGAGGAGCCGCGGCTCGGTCGATGAGTGGGGGAGATGGCACGACGTACAGTCCTCGCCGGCCGCGTGGCCGGTGTCGGCGCGCACGGCGTCGAGAATCGGTTTGTGGCATTCGCCGCAGAGCTCCGGCACCGGCTCTAGAAGCAGCCGCGCCCGCTCGCTCATGTGCGGGTTGTGGCAGCTCAGGCAGCCGGCCCGGCGGCTGTCGCCGTGGATCGCCGCATGGACGCTGGCGTCGTCCGGCTCGGACATCTCGCCGTGGCAGGCGGTGCACACCATCTCGCCGCGGGCCTGGAGGCGGATGCGCTCGCCGAAGGGCTGCCGGTGGCAGGCGGTGCAGTCGCCGTCCTCGAACGGCGGGTGGAGCTTGGCCGAAGCGAGCATGGCCGGGTTCTCGGAACCGTGCGGGTTGTGACAGGAGGTGCAAGTGACCGCCGCGGTGAGCTGGCCGCCGTGGGCCTCCTGGAGATCGTCGATGTCGTGGCAGTTGGCGCACAGCTCCGGCTGCGCGGCCAGCAACAGGTTGGGCTGCTCGGTCGAGTGCGGGTTGTGGCAGTTGAGGCAGGTGTCGGTGACCGGGTAGTGGGGCGTCGCCACGTCGCCGTTCGCCTCGGCCTCCTTGTCGTGACAGATCACGCACAGGGCGGGGACCGAGTCCACGAGGGCGACCCGGCTTCCCTGGTCGTCGATGGTGAACTCGTGGCAGTTCGTGCAGTCGTCCTCCGCCGCAGGGTGCACGACGGGGCCGGCGACGAGCAGGTCGTCGTGGCAGGTGGTGCAGCGGGCCGCCTGGACGCTGACCAGCCGGGGATGGTCCTTGGGCTGCTGGGCGTCGACAGGTGCTCCGGCGCACCAGAACGTGGCGATTCCCATCGCCGCACCGAGAATCCACTGTGGTTGGATGTTCTTGATCATCTCCCTCGCCCTCCCTCGTGTTGTTGAGGGACTGTACCGAGCGCCGGGTACGCCGGCACCACCCTTCTGTGTAGGCCGGCCCTACCCCAAGAGAGCTTTACCAGAAAGGTAACTTGTTCGAAGCTCAGAGGGAAAGGAGACAGATCGATCATGGGGACGGCACTCTCGAACGGACTGCGCGGCAGGAGCCTCGCGCATCGATCCGATTCCATTCTCCTGACAGGGCTCCTGACGGGCCTCTTCGCCCTGGTCGCGCCCGTCGCCGGGCACGCTGCCGCCCCGGTGATCGACAGCTTGACCGCGGCGCCGGTGTCGGTTGCCCCCGGAGGCACGGTCACGGTGACGGTCGACGCCCACGATCCGGACTGTGCCGGGACCTGCACGACCGGTTGCGGCCTCTACATCCGCGCGGACCTGACCGCCTGGAGCGCCACCGGCGGCGCGATCACGACCACCAACAACGGCACGAGCTCTTCCCCGTACACCGCGAGCGCCGACTGGCAGGCGCCGGCGACCGAGGGGAGCTACACGGTATCGGTGAGCCTGTCTGACAGCGCCACCTTCCTCTGCGGTGGCCGCCAGACGACGGTCGGCGACATCCCGGTCCTGGTCACCACCTCGCCCAACGCTCCGCCGAACGTCACCTCGGTGACCGCCTCGCCGGGCCGGGTCTACACGAGCCAGCAGGCGCAGCTCGCGTGCGCGGCGACCGATCCCGACGGCGATCCCGTCTCCTTCGACTGGTCGACCGACCTGGGCACGGTTACACCGGGAGCCGAAGCCGGCGGCAGCGCCGCGGCGACCCTCGCGAGCGACCGCCCCGGCATCGCGCTGGTGACCTGCACCGCGACCGATTCCATGGGCGCCACTGGCTCCGGATCCGTTCAGGTGGCGATCAGCGACGCGGTGGCCGAGCGACTGCTCGCCGAGGGTCTCTCCGTGCCGCACCGCCTGGCGATCGACGATTTCGGCGACGTCTACGTCGTCGACCGCTCCCGCCTGGGCATCCAGGTGGTGAACCTCTTCTCCGGTGAGTCGGTCTACCGGCTCGACCTGCCGGGGGTGACCAGCGTCGCCGTCGACTGGGCCGGCGATCTGCTGATCGGCACGGTCGACGGTGCGCGGGTGATCGACCGCACCGGCCGGCCGCTTCTGGGGCTCGAGGTCGAGCCGGGGGCCGGCGCCGTGGCGGACGTCGCCGTCGATCTGATCAACCAGCGCTATGTGACGCTGCATCGCTCCTCCGGCCGGGTGATCGTCCACGACGCCTCGGGCAGCCGGATCGCCGCCTTCGGCACAGTCGGCGACGGACCGGGCGAGCTCCGGTCGCCGGGCGGCGTGGCGGTGACGCCCACCGGCGACATCGTGGTGGCGGATGCCGGCCACGGCCTGATCAGGGTCTTCCAGCCCCTGACCGGCAGCCTGGTGCGCTCGTTCGGGGGCCTCGGCGCAGGCCCCGGCACGTTCGTGCGGCTCGACGACGTGGAGGTCGGCGAGAACGGGGTGGTCTGGGCGAGCGACTCCTTTCAGGACTGGGTCCAGAGCTTCGATCCGGACGGCACCCTGCGCGAGGTGCTCGGGACGTACGGCGGAGGCCTGGGCGAGTTCAAGACCGCCGCCGGCATCGGCGTCGCGGGGTCGCTGGCGCGGCTGGCCGCGGCGTCGGTCAACTCCGGCAGCGTCCAGGTGTTCCGGACCAACGGCGAGACCCAGCCCGTACCGGCCCCAGGTCTCTCGTACTCTCCGGCGAGCCTGTTCTTCGGCACCCGGCCCGTCGGCCTGACGAGCGCTCCGCGCCAGGTGACGCTCACCAACGTGGGCTCGGCACCCCTCGGCATCCGAGGCGTCTCGACGTTGGGGGGCTTCGGCGCTTCCTCCGGCTGCCCCGGGTTCCTGGACCCGGGCGCGAGCTGTCAGGTCTCGGTGACCTTTGCTCCGGCGTCCGTGGGCGCGGCGAGTGGCTCGCTGCTGCTCGACACGAGCGACGCGGCGGCGAACGGTGGCGCACCGGTCGCGGTGCCGCTTTCGGGCACCGGAATCATCGCCGGCGGCGTGATCGCGGCCCCGGGGATGCTCCGGTTCTCGGATCAACAGGTGGGCACCACCAGCGAGGCGTACGACGTCGTGCTGTCGAACCCCGGGACGGTTCCGGTGACGCTCACCGGCATCTCGGTGACGGGTCCCTACGGCCAGACCAACAACTGTCCCCAGGTTCTGGCCGGAGGGGCGAGCTGCACGGTCATCGTCTATTTCACTCCGATGACCAAGGGTGACTATCTGACCGGCACCCTCCTGGTCCGGAGCACCGGCGGCACGAAACAGGTCGGCCTGACGGGGCAGGGCACGGCACGCGAGATCTCCTCCTTGCCCGGGAAGGTCGACTTCGGAACCCAGCGCCTGGACGGGGCACCGGGTCGCAAGACCCTGTCGCTCACCAACACCGGCACCGATCTGGTGCAGATCCAGGGCGCCGCGATCTCGGGCGCGGCGGCCGAAGCCTTCAGCATCGAGCAGGACGGTTGCACCGGCACCAACCTCTGGCTCGACGAGCAATGCAGGATGACCGTGGCGTTCGCTCCGTCGAGCGGCGGCACCCTGACCGGCGAGCTGCAGATCCTGAGCACGGCACCGATGACCATGGTGGCGCTCCAGGGGGTCGCCGTGGACGCTTCGGTGCTCGACATTCCGACCCTCTCTGAGTGGGGGCTGTTGACGTTGATTGCGCTCCTGGGGCTCGGTGGCGCACTGGCCCTGGGAAGGAAGGCCTGAGGATGAGCCGTCTTCGAATCTCTCTCCTGACGCTGATCGGCTGCGCCGTGGTCATCGCCACGGTGCTCACGGACGTTCCGCGGACCGAGGCCCAGGGGCCGCCCCACTGGGCGAGCGTCGGCATCCCGATCGACTGCACTTCCCAGTGCCACACGCTCCATCACTCGCTGGGCGACAACCTGACGAGCGCCGCGACCAACTCGAACCTCTGCCTGTCCTGCCACAACCCGTCCGGCCTCGCTCCCGACCTGCCGATCTCGAACGCCGACAAGGCGGTTCCCGGGGCTTCCGGCAGCTCCCACGGGTTCGAGGTGGCTGGGGTCAACCCGACCTACGGCGCCCAGTTGCCGCTCGATGCCGACATGCTGAAGCGCACGCCGGGCGGCAACATCATCTGCTCGACCTGCCACAACCAGCACAAGGCGCTCTCGACCTTCGGCGGCGAGTCGCGGATCGGCAACCCGGCGATCCTCACCGCGTTGGGTAGCACCGGGACGGTGACGGCGGGCGGCACGTTCACCGGCGTCGAAGGTGTCTGGTACCTGATCGAGATCAGCACCGGCGGCAACGAGAACAACTCCCAGTTCCGCTATTCGAAGGACAACGGCATCAGCTTCTTCCCGGCCCAGGCCGTGGGGACCGGCGTCACCCTGGACAGCGGGGTGACCGTGTCGTTCGGCGCGGGAAGCTACGTCGTCGGGGAGCGCTGGGAGTTCTCGGCCGCCTGGCCGTTCCTGCGCGCCGCCCTCGACTCGGCCGGGGCCGGCAGCGCGATCTGCCGGGACTGCCACCGGTCGTGGGACATGGACCACACGGCGGTCGAGACCTGGGACGGCAACCCCAAGAGCCATCCGGTCGGCGTGGCCTTGAACGCCAACGGCCGAGGGTATGACCGGGCCGTACCCCTCGACGGCAACGGCGCGCCCCAGGGAGGCGCCGGTGCGGACGCCATCGCGTCCAACAACCTTCTGTTCGACGCCTCCGGCAATATCCAGTGCCTGACCTGCCATGGGGTGCACTTCGTCGATTCGAATACGCTCACGGAGGATCTGCCGTGACTCACCGGTACGCCCGCTTCTCCCCAGCCCTCGTTCTTGGCCTGGCGTTTCTCCTCTGTTCCGTGGGGCTCGCCGCTCAGACCGTCACCCTGTTTCCGACCACGACGGCGGCCTCGGGTCCGGTGACCAACCCGACCAACGCCCTGGCCGATGACGGCACCGGGGCGCTGCTCAGCTCGAACGGCGGGAGCCTGACCCTGGCAGGCTTCGACAACACGAACCTGGGGACGATCTCCGACGTCACGGTATGGGTGAAATACCGGACCACGGGGGCTCCCTCGAACGACTCCTATCAGTTCGACGCCGCAACCGACGGCACCACCTTCAACACCTCGATCGTCGCCTCGACGACCCAGGACCAGCCTGCGTACACCACGGCCAACGTCTCCCTGGGGGCGATCACCTGGGCCCAGGTCGGGACCCTTGCCGTCCGAGGGCAGGCGGCCCGGAGTGGCGGTCCGGACGGCTACGACCTGGACTGGGACGTGGGCTACATCGTGGTGACCTACACTGCGGCTGGCGCCACCACGACGGTCGGCAACGGTGCGGACCCGGCGAACGCCAGCCGGTGCCCCGGGGACGGGGCGGCCGATCTCGACGCCTTTACGCTCACCACCTCGAACGGCACCGACCAGGCGACGGCGGCCCAGGTGACCTTCGCCGCCGGCACCGCGACGGCGCTCTCGCTGGTCGAGATCACGAGCGACAACGGAGCCACCGTCTACGGCTCGGCCAGCAACCCGACCGACGTCCAGTCGATCACGCTCTCCACGCCGATCAACATCACCACCACCTCGACCCAGTACCGGGTCCGCGTGACGCCCAAGAGCCAGGCCGCGCTGCCCGGCCCTCCGGGCTCGAGCTACGCGGTGACCGGCACGGTGACCGACGTGACGGTGACCAACACCAAGAACCTCCAGGACACGGCGAGCGCCACGGTGACCGTGGACAACCTCTCACCCGGAAACGCCACCTGGGGCACGATCACGCCCGGTGACGGCCAGGTCGCGCTCACCTGGACCAACCCGGGAGACGGGGACTTCGCCCAGGTCGTGATCCTTCGCTCGACCGCCTCGATCGTCGACGCACCCGCGGAGGGGAGCACCTACACCGCCGGCAACACGATCGGCGCGAGCACCGTGGTCTACGCCGGCGCCGGCACCAGCTTCACCGACACCGGGGTCACCAACGGCACCAACTACTGGTACAAGATCTTCGCCCGCGACACCTGCATCAACTACGCGAGCGGCGTGCAGACCGGGCCCTACATGCCGACACCGCCCGCGGGCGACACCACCACGGTCGGCAACGGCACGGACCCGGCGAACGCCAGCCGCTGCCCGGGCGACGGGGTGGCCGATCTCGACGCGTTCACGCTCCAGACGAGCGCCGGGACCGACATGGTGACGGCGCTCCAGGTGAGCTTCGCGGCGGGCACCGCCGCCGGGGTCTCCCTGGTGGAGGTCACTTCGAACAACGGAGTGACGGTCTACGGCTCCGCTGCCAACCCGACGGATACCCAGAGCATCTCCCTCGGCACCAACATCACGGCGGCCACCAGCCTGACCCAGTACCGGCTGCGGGTGACACCCAAGAGCCACGCCGCCATGGCGGCGCCTCCGGGAGCGAGCTACGCCGTCACCGGCACGGTCACGTCGATCACTTCGACCAACACGCCGGTCTACAACGACACGACGAGCGCCACGGTGACGATCGACAACCTGTCGACGGCGAACCCGTCCGGCTTCGGCGGCGCGCCTGGCGACGGCCAGGTGGCGCTCTCCTGGACCAACCCGGGGGACGGGGATTTCGCCCAGGTCATCATCCTCCGCTCGACGGCGGCGATCTCCGACGCCCCGACCGAAGGGGCGATCTACTCCGTCGGCAACACCATCGGCGCTTCGTCGGTGGTCTACGCCGGAACGGGGACCGGCTTTACCGACACGACGGTGGCGAACGGCACCGCCTACTGGTACAAGATCTTCGCCAGGGACACGTGCATCAACTACTCGACCGGCACGCAGGCCGGACCGTTCACCCCGGGCGCCGCGTCGGTCAACGGTACCTCCGTGGCCGGTAGCACCGGCACCGTGAGCTCCTGCCGTCAGGTGACAGTGGCCAGCCGCTTCACCGGCGACGACAACGGTAACGGCACCACCAACGTGCAGTGGAACACCACCAACAGCTTCCCCGGCACGACCGCCTGCGGGACGTTGACCGGCTCGTCGCCCCGAGTCTGTCTGGTCACCGGGCTGAGCCCTTCGACCCAGGTCTACATCCAGGTCGACTTCACGGACGCGGACGGCGTGAGCGGCACCGATCCCCAGGTCTTGGGCCCCTTCTCGGTGCCCGCCTGCGGCCCGGACGACGCGGCGCCCACCATTCTGGTGGTGGCACCCCGGCGGGGCTCCGTCGTGGGTGGCGTGGACCGGGTGAAGGTCCAGATCTACGACGGCGGCGGCCTGGCCGCGTCGAATCCGGTCCAGTGGTCGGTCGACGGCGGGGCGTTGTCGAGCACGGTCACCGTCAACACGAACTACACCTGCGACGTCGACTGCTCGATCTACGAGTTCGACCTCGACACGACGGGCCTCGTCAACGGTCCCCACTACCTGACCGTCCAGGCGACCGACGCCGGGGGCAACATGGCGCGCCTCGACCAGGGCTTCGTGGTCAACAACCAGACCGGTGTCGCCGGCGGTGGCGGCTTGCTCCTGCGCCGGACCCATGGTGGCAACCTCTGTACGGACTGCCACGCCCTGCCGACCCACTCGAGCCAGACCACCAGCACGAAGTACGGCAACTGGGCGATGGGCTGCCTCAACTGCCACACGCCCCACCAGACGACGAACATCTTCTTGATTCGGGAGACCCTGACCACGCCCAACAGCGGCGTCACGACGGTGCGCTTCCACTTCGACGACGTCTCGGGCGGCACCAACCCGGGCGATCTTCCCGGGGACAACCCCGCGCAGCTCAGCTTCCTGGGCGACCGGTCGGGTGCGAGCAACACGCCGTACAACGACGGTATCTGCGAGGCCTGCCACACCAAGACCAACCACTGGAGAAACGACGCCTCGGGCGGTGACCACTCGCACAACGCCGACAAACGGTGCGTCGAGTGCCACCTCCACGACGGCGGCTTCACGGGAGGCGGTGGCGGCTGCCTCGGCTGCCACTCGACCGGCGGCATCGCGGTGACCGCCGGCCGCCGGCCGGTGGAGGTGGACTTCACGCGGCAGTCCCACCACGTGGGCGATGGCGGGGTCATGGGCGGAGCGCTCACCGACTTCGACTGCGTGGTCTGCCACGCCGAGGGCGCGGTCAGCGGTACCGACACGGTGACCAACCCGACCTACCACGGTGGGGACGGTGGCCCGACGACGATCGACCTCAAGAGCGCCGACGACGGCGCGGTGGTCTTCAGCTACGACAAGGCGGCGGTGGCCGCGAGCGCCGGCGCGGCGGCCAACTGGCACAGCGGCAACGCCACCTGGCGCACCCAGACGTCGACCGCCCTCGACCCGTTCTGCCTGACCTGCCACGACGCGAACGGGGCGGCGACCTCCTTCAACGCGACCGACGGCGGCTCGGCCCTCAACCCGTTCGGTGACGCCCTGATCACCAACAACTACGACCAGGGCAACAGGACCCGGGTGGTCGACATCGCGTCGAAGCTGGTGGCCACCAGCGACCAGGACGGCGACGGCATTCCCGATCCGCCCCAGGGCATCTACGCGCGCCACGCAATCCGCGGCAAGTCCACGAGCCGCTACCAGAGCTACCAGGCGATCGCCGGCGGCAACACCATCTGGGAGGGGGACGCCACCGCCGGCCAGAGCCTGTTCACCAACATGGGCACCGACGAGTTTGGCAAACCGGTCTGGAACGACACCTCGGTCATGGGCTGCGGAGACTGCCATACGGTCGATGGCGCGAACGGAGCCAACGGCAACGCCCACGGCTCGCCGTCGGAGTATCTGCTCAAGGACGCCTCCGGTGGCTCCACGGAGGGGACGTACGCGGCGTTCAGCTACGTCTGCTACCGCTGCCACGTGGTCGGTCGGTACCAGTTCGGCGGTCCGCTCGGCACCCACACCGGCAACTCGAGCGAGTGGGTGGATACGACCTCGGGAGTCGGCTCCGCCAACCGGAACACCAACGACGGCAACTTCTTCGGCATGGCGTGCACCGCCTGCCACGGCGGCACCGGGTTCGGCAACATCCACGGTACCTCGGAGGTGCTCGGCGTCGGCGAGGAGGGCGGCGCCGGTACGCGCAACGCGTACCGCTTCATGAACGGCGCCAACCTGCGGTTCTACGATCCGCAGGGCTGGACCGGGACGGCGATCACCTGCTATACCCTGAGCAAGAACACCACGCCCGACGCCTTCGGCAACTGCACCGCCCACAACCGTGGACGGGCGTGGTCGAAGCCGTTGCAGCGACCGATCTCGTACTGATGCCGGAGGCCCGAGCCGCGCTCGTCTAGTGTCCCGCCAGCACTCCCTCCCCTCCCGACCCGGCTTGCGAGCCCGGGCGGCTGCCGGTCTCGTCTGGTTGCCGCTCGGCGTGGCGGTGGCCGATTGGCTAGCCCTCAAGACCGGCCTGCTCGGCCACGAGCCGTGGGTGGTGGCGGTTCTTGTCGGGGTTGCCGCCCTCTCCTTGTTGGTCCGGTCTGTCTGGTTGGTCCGTCGACTGGTCGCCGGGAGGGGATCGCTCCGGCTGGCAGGGGCCTCGGAAGTGGTCCTCATCGTCGGCGTGTTGATGGCTCTGGGGGCCGGCACCGCCAACTGGCTCTTGAGCCTCCAGGGCTTCGTGGTGCTCCACGAGGGTGAGTCGGTACCGCTCGGCGGCGGCCGTCATCTCCAGGAGCTCGTCGGTGGGCCCCTGGCACGGATCGAAGAGATGGAGGTGGTCATCGGCCTCCAGGAGGTCGAGCTGCTGCCGGTCGGTCCGGTGGCGAACCGGTCGTTCGTCCCCCGGAGCAAGCTGGTGGTCGAGCAGGGTGGAGAGGAGGGGCGCTCGATCGAGGTCGAGCCCCGGCACCTGGCCGCCGTCGGGCCGCTTCGGTTCCACCAGGGGGCGTTCGGCTTCGCGCCGCGGATCATCATCGAGCGTGAAGGGCGCACCCTGTTCGACGAGGTGGTGCCGTTTACGACCGAGCGCCGGGGTCCGACCGGTGTCCTGTTCGAGGGCGCGTTCACCCTGGAGCGGGAATCGCTCGCCATGGACGGGTGGATCGACCTCGCCAGCCTGGACGAGGGCATGCGCGGCCACGCCACGCTCGACCTGTCCGTGCGCCGCGACGGTGAGCTTCTCGGCCGGGGGCGGTTGCTGCCCGGCCACTTCGCCGAGGTGGGCGACGGCTACGGGATCGGCTTCGCGGGGCTGCGCCGGTGGTCCGAGATCGACATCTCGCGCCGGGACTACAGCGGAGGGGTCCTGGCCGGTGGGGCGATCGCGGCTCTCGGCGTGATCGGTCTGATGGCCTCCGCGGTGCGGCGGGTCCGGAGGCGGGCCGAGCGACCGGCCGGAGGACCGGAGGCATGAAGCGCCTGCTCCAGATTCTGGGTGTCGCCTTCGCGCTCTTCATGCTCGTTGCGGTCGCGGACGAGTGGAGCTTCTTCTCCGCCGCCTGGTTTGGTGCCCCGGCCGAAACCGGGCAGAAGCTCTCCGAGGACGAGCGCCGGGCCGCGGCGGACACCGTGGCGACGCTCCTCTCGCTCATGCGCCACTACTACCTGAGCGGGGGGGACCCCCGGTTCGCCGAGCGCATGCCGGCCTCGGCCGGGCTGATCGAGGAGCTGCGGAGCGACGTCGACTACCTGGCGCGGAACCACCGCGTGCAGGAGCCGGAGCTCGAGCGCCTGGTGGTGCTGTCGGTGGAGCCCGTCGGGGAGCAACGCTCGGGTGGAGGCGTGGACCGGGTGGAAGTCCGAACCCGCGAGCAGTGGCGTTTCCGTGTCCTCTGGGCCAAGGACGGCAGCGTCGCCGAGCCGGCGCGGGAGCGGACCGTCGCGGGCCTCTACTACCTGGTGCGGGCGACCGCCGGGTGGCGCGTGGAAGGTTGGCAGCCGATCACCGATCCCGAGGAGGCCTCGTGACGGTGCGGCGACTCTGGAAGGCGTTCACCGCACCGCGGACGACGGTGGTGTTGCTCGTGCTGCTCGCGGTCATGCTGCTCCTGAACGTGGTGGTGCCCCAGGAGGCGGTGCTCGGCCCGGACGAGTTCGCCCTCATGTTGACCGGCCGGCCGGCCGCCCGCTTCTTCCTGGTGACTCTGGGGCTCGGCCGGTTGGCGACCAGCCCGGTGTTCATCGCCGTTCTGGTCCTCTTCTTCGTCAACTTGAGCGCGGTTCTGGTCGCGCGGCTCGGGCCGACCCTCCGGCGGACCCGCATGCACGAGCGCTCGGAGCAGGGCCTCGCCGCCTGGGCGCGGATGGAAGAGAGTCTGTCGGCGGACCTGCCCGCGGCCTGGGAGCCGGGGCGGATCGTCCGCGCCCTCCAGGGTTTCGGGTATCGTGCCCGCCGCCCTGGCGAGCGGACGTTCTGGGGTGTCAAGCACCGGAGCGCGCCGCTCGGCTTCCTGCTCTTCCACCTGAGCTTCTTCCTGCTCTGCGCGGGTGGCGTGACCATCTACCTCACTCGCTTCGTCGGCACTGCCGTGGTGACCGAGGGACAGGAGTTCGCGGGGCAGTACCAGGACGTGCTGCGCTACGCCCCGTGGGGCGGACCACCCGACCTCTCCTTCACCCTCGACGAGGTGGAGCCCCGGTTCGAGGCGGGGGAGCCGGTGCACCTCGGGGCGACGTTGTCGATCCTGGGGGCGGGGTCGGTGGTCCGGCGGTTGGCGCGGGTCAACGACCCGGCGCGCTGGGGGTCGACCATCGTGCTGGTGCAGGCCGCCGGCATCGCGCCGATCCTCTGGCTCCAGGACGCCGGCGGGTTCACCGTCGACCGGGTGGCGGTCGCGGCCCGGACGCGCTCGTCCGGGACGGGGCTGGGGGACGAGCTGCCGCGTGAGGACGTGACCGAGGTCCCGCTGGCCGGAGGGCGGGTGGTGGCACGGATCGAGCCCCTGGCGCCGGGAACGCCGTTTCCGACGCGCGAGGATCTGGGCACGACGCCGATCCGCCTCAGTGTCGTCCAGACGGTTGAGGGCAAGGGTGGCGAGCGTCAGGTGCTCTACGAAGGATCGCTTCGCCCCGGGGAGGCGGCTCCGCTGTCGGCGGGTGCCGGCCCGGCGGGCCGGCTGGTGCTCGAGGAGCTTCGCTACTGGGCCGGCTTCCAGATCATCGACGAACGGGGGGGTGGGCTCTTTATGGCAGGATTCCTCGCCGGCGTGCTCGGCCTCGTCTGGCGGCTCCTGCTGCACCGCCGCGAGGTCGTGGTGCACTGGGACGAGGAGGAGGTGCGGGTGGTCGGCCGGAGCGAGTACTTCTCGGGCCATTTCAAGCGGGAGCTCGGAGCGCTCTTCGCCGAGCTGACGGACGATCGAGAGGGGAGGACCGGATGACGGGAGGGTTCGGGCTGCTGTTCTGGGTGACGCTGGTGATCTACGCGCTGGCCGTGGGCGGGCAGATCTTCGGTCGGGTGTTCGGACGCCGGAAGATGGGGACCTGGTCCCTCGGTCTGGTGGTGCTCGGGTTCGTGCTCCATACGGCGTTGGTGACCTGGCGCTGGGTGGAGACGGGGCATGTGCCGACGATCGGGAACTTCGAAAACGCTCTGGTCGGAGGGTGGTTCATCGTCGCCATGACGCTCTGGGCCGGCTGGCGAGAGCGTTACCCGCTGCTCGCGGCCGGAGCCCTGCCGTTCGCCCTCCTGATCATGGGCGGAGGCGCCATGTCGGACACGGGGGCGCGGCCCCTGGTGGCGGCGCTCCAGTCCTTCTGGCTCTATATCCACATCTTCTTCGCCTGGCTCGCCTACGGCGGCTACACCGTCGCCTGCGGCGCCGGGCTCGTCTACCTGGTGAGGACCCGCAAGGGGGCGAAGCCCAGCTCCGCGGAAGAGGTCGAGCGGCTCGAAGGTCTCGACGAGCTGGCGTTCCGCTCGACCGTCTTCGGTTTCATCACGGACACCATCATGATCGCCGCCGGGTCGATCTGGGCCAAGAGCCTGTGGGGCGCCTACTGGTCCTGGGATCCTGTGGAGACCTGGTCGCTCCTCTCCTGGCTCGTCTACGGCCTGTCGCTCCACCTGCGGATCACCCTGGGGTGGCGCGAGCGGCGCTTCGCCTGGGTCGTGGTGGTGGCGATCGTCGGTGTGCTGGTCTCGTTCTGGGGGGTCAACCTGGTGATGGAGGGGAGTCTCCACGTGTTCAACGTGGGCTGACCGGCCATGCCTCTGCGCTTGCTCTATCGGTTGCGCTCGGCCGCGGTCGAGCCCGGGCGTTGGCTCGGCTCCTGGCGGCTGTCGATCGCCCTCATGGTGTCGGCAGCGCTCTACTCGGCGTTTCTGGCCATCTGGGCCTCGTCGTCGCCGCCCCACGTGGTGGCAAACATCGCGCGTCTGCTGCCCTTCTGGCTGGTCTACGTGCTCATCCTGGCGAATACCGGCGTTTGCCTGTGGCGGCGCCTGCCGGCGCTCCGGCGCCAGGTGGCGAAACGCCCGGTGCTGGTGGTCAAGGTCTCCGAATGGGAGGTGGTAGGTGGCGCCGCCTTCGACCGCGAGCGGGCATGCGACCTGATGCGGCGCAAGCGCTTCCGCCTGGTGCACGATTCGGACCACCGGGTGGTCGGGCTGCGGCGCCGCTGGGCGCCCCTCGGCACGTTCCTCTTCCACGGTGCGTTCTTCCTGGTGGCCGCGGGATTCCTGCTGTCGATGGGCGCGCGTCAGGAGTCGACCGTCTGGGTGGCAGTGGGAGAGGAGTTCACCGGCGAGTCCGGGCAGTTCCTGTCGCGGGCGGCGCCCCGGCCGCTCGCTCTCGCCGGGCCGGTGCCGGCGGGGCTCCGCTTCGAGATCACCGACATCCGCCCCGCCTTCTGGCGCGACCAGCTCCTCTTCACGTCGCTCGAGGCGGACCTCACCCTGCCCTCGGGGCCTGCCAGGACCCGTATCAACAGGCCCTTGTGGGTCGGGCCGTTCACGTTCCTGCGGCTATCCGGGTTCGGCTATGCCCCCCGGTACGAGCTACGCGACCGCCAGGACCGGGTGCTCGACAGCGCGTTCGTGAAGCTCAACCTGTTCCCGCCCGGCCAGAGCGACTACTTCCGGGTGGAGACCTTTCCCCATCGGTTCGAGCTCGAGGTCCTGCCGGACCTGACCTTCGACGGTGACGAGCCGGTGACCGACTCGCTCAACCTGGTGAACCCGGGTGTCATCGTGCACGTGAGCCGGGGCAAGCTGGATCTGGCCCGGGCGGTCCTCGCCCAGGGGCAGAGCCTGGCGTTCGAAGGGTTGAAGGTCCGCTTCCCGGAGATCAGGACCTGGGGCGAGCTGTCGATTGTCCGGGACCCCGGGATTCCGGTGCTGTTCGCGGGGTACCTCCTGGGGCTCGCGGGGCTGGCGCTGCGCGTGCGCGGTCCCCGGGGAGAGCTCGAGTGGCTGGCGCTCGACGGCGGGGAGCGGGCGGTGCTCCGGGGCTGGGGCTGCCGGCCGGTCGCGGAGCTCCGGGCGGCGACCCGGGGGGAGCGGAGAGACGATCAGGGGCAGGATTCAGACTCCGGCGGGGAGGGCGCGCCATGAGCCCGGCCGCTCTCGCCGTCCTCTGGCTCGCGCCCCTCTGCGGCGCGGCGGCTCTCATCGGGTTCTCGGGGTGGGCCTTCCCCCGTGCCCGGCGGCTCACGCTGGTGGGGGAGTGGGTCGGCTGGGCCGTCCTGGCCGCGACCACCGCCGTCTGGGTCTGGCGATGGCGGCTGTCAGGGCACCTGCCGCTCTTCGGCACCTACGAGAGCGCCCTGTCGCTGTCGGTGGCGGTGCTCGGGGCGGTGGCGATCCTCCGGCTGCGGACGGCCTGGGCGGCGCGGGTCTGGCCGGTCGCCTGCGGGGTGGCGGCGGCCCTTCTGGCCCACGGCCTGATGTTCGATCCGACCGCCTTTCCGCTGACCATCTCGGAACGCTCGTGGGTGGTCGACGTGCACGCGGTCTTCGCCTGGGCGGCCTTCGGCACGCTGGCGACGAACGTCGGTCTCGCGCTCTGGAGCCTGGTGGCGGTGCGGGCGACGGGTGATCGCTCGGACCGGGCGGAGCGCTGGCTCGCGCGCACCCTGACCGTCGGGTTCGCGCTCCACTCGGCGATGCTGGCGAGCGGCTCCTTCTACAAGTTCCTGCTCTTCGGCAAGGTCTGGACCTTCGACCCGGTCGAAACCCTCGGGTTCGTCGCCTGGCTCGCGTACGGTACTCTGCTCCACATGCACCTGTTCGCCGGGTGGGAGGGGCGGCGGCTGGCGGGCTGGTGTCTGGGGCTGTTCGTCGTGTTGGTGGTGAGCTATCGCGGGATCGTCTACTTTCCGTCGTGGAGCACGTACCACATCTTCGATATGGATCTGAGAATGCATGTGACCGGGGATCAGGAGACGCCGTGATCGAGGCCCTCGTAGTGATGATGAACAACTACTTCCACGACCTGGCGGTCGCGTTCCTGTTCGCCAGCGCCGTGATGGCGAGGGCGGTGCTCCGGTACTGGCCCGGCCCGCCGTCGGAAGGGGTGGTGCGCTTCCTCGGGCGGGTCGGGTGGGGGAGCCTCACCTGGGTTCTCGTGGGCGGCGCGGTGCGCGCCTGGTTTTACAAAGAGTACGAATGGCTGCCCAAGGCTGGGACGGCCCAGGTGCCGGCCCTGATGGTCAAGCACGTGCTGCTGGTGGCACTGACCGTGTGGGGATTGTCGATGATCGTCGGCCTGCGTCGGCGTCTGGAGAGGTCCGAGGGAGGGGAGACCGCGTGAGCCGTCCCGAGATGTTGCTGATCACACCGCCGTACCACTGCGGCGTCGTCGAGGTGGCCGGCCGCTGGCTGCCGCTCAATCTGCTCTATGTGGCGTCGGCGGCACGGCGGGCGGGGGTCGAGCCCGTGCTCTTCGACGCCATGAGCCGGTTCGACGACTGGAAGGCGATTCGCGCCGAGCTCCGGGCGCGACGGCCCCGGTTCGTCGCCTCGTACTCCATCACCGCGACCATCGAGTCCTGTCTCGAGCTGGGGCGCCTGGTCAAGGAGGAGGTGCCGGAGGCGACCTACATCCTGGGCGGCGTGCACCCCACCTTCATGTGGCGCGAGGTCTTGGAGGACGGACGCGACGGCCCGTCGCCGGTCGACTTCGTGGTCCGCGGCGAGGGGGAGCGCACCATCGAGGAGCTGCTCCGGACGCTCACCACCGGAGGCGATCCGGGGGCGGTCGCCGGCGTCGCGTGGCGTGCTGACGGAAAGTCGGGCGGCGAGCCGGTGGCCACTCCGCCGCGGCCGAACCTGGCCGATCTCGAGGAGTACCCGGCGGCGTTCGACATCGTGGACTGGTCGATCTACCGTTACTTCGTCATCCCCAAGGCGCGCCTCGGCGCGGTGGCGACGAGCCGGGGGTGCATTTACGGCTGCACCTTCTGCAGTCAGCAGAAGTTCTGGCATCGGAGCTGGCGCGGGCGCTCGCCGGATGCGGTGGTGGAGGAGATCCGGACGCTCCACGACGAGTACGGGGCGAACGTCATCCTTCTGACCGACGAGTATCCGACCAACGATCCGGATCGCTGGGAGGAGTTTCTCGACCGCACGATCGCTCTGCAAGAGGGTGGGCGGGAGCTCTACCTGTTGATGGAGACCCGGGCGGAGGACATCGTTCGGGACCGGGCGATCTTGCACAAGTACAGGAAGGCCGGGATCGTCCACGTCTACGTGGGGCTCGAGGCGACGGAGCAGGAGGACCTCGACCGGATCGAGAAGAACGCGTCGGTCGAGGCGGGGCGGGAGTCGCTGGCGCTGATCCGGGAGCACGGGATGCTCTCGGAGACGTCGTTCGTGCTCGGTTTTCCCGACGAGACGGAGGAGCATGTGCGGCGGACGCTCGAGTCGGCGCGGTTCTTCGATCCGGACATGGCGCACTTCCTCGCCATCACGCCTTGGCCGTACTCGGATCTCTACCACGACGTGAAGGACCACATCGCGGTCACCGACTACGGGAAGTACAACCTGATCGAGCCGATCATCGAGCCGGAGGGGATGACGCTCCGCGAGATAGACGAGGCGATCATCCGTTGTTACCGGGACTTCTACATGTCCAAGATGGCCGATTTCCGCCGCTATCCGGACGAGTTCCGGCGCCATTACATGCTGTCGAGCATGAAGCTCATCATGAAGAGCAGCTTCATCAAGGAGAAGGTCCTGCGGTTGGGGATTCCCGAGGCGATGCGGAAGATCATCGCGGCCGCGGACGGATAGTCGACGGTCCGGCGAGGGATGGCCCCTCTCGGCCCTCTTCCCCGGTGAGTAGGGTGCGCTTTAGCGCGCCGGGGGAGGGCGCCTGAGAGACGGTGTCTCAGAGGGCCGGGGTTGTGGTCGGGAGGGTCGGGGTCAAGAGGGCCGGGACCGGGGTCGGGACCGGGAGGGCCGGGACCGGGGTCGGGGCGTTCGGTCGAGGGCCGGCTCGGCTTGTGGAGCTTCGGGGCGTTGGCCTCGCCTGCCCATCGGGCGCGTTCGCCTGAGCTGCACTCCGAAAAGCTTCCGGGAGCGCGCCCGCTGAGCACCCGTCGACCGAACGCCCCGACCCCGGTCCCTACCGGTGTGGAGGTAGGGGGGAGAGAGGCAGCCCGCGTCCCTGCCGGTGTGGGAGTAGGGGGAGAGGGGCAGCCCGCGTCCCTGCCGGGGTGGAGGCAGGGGGTGTTGGCGATGGAGGCTCGTGACGTGGGAAATGGGTGGGTGATCGCACACCTCTCCCGCTCGAGTTGAAGCGGCCGGACCTGTGCCGGCCGAAGTGCGAGCGTAGCGAGCGGCCGTCCTTCCGCTGGCGGCAGATGCGGGAGAGCGAGACCTGGAGCGAGGAGGCCCCGTCCCCCGGGAAAGCCCTGGGGACGGGGTTTTTTCTTCTACCTCGGGACGAAGACTTCGAACGTGGCGCTGGCGTTGACGACGTCGTTGGGGCGGTAGGGGTAGGGGTGGTAGTGGTCGGTGAGCCAGAGGGGGAGCTGGCTGCCGAAGAAGGGGTGGCCGGGGATGCCGCTCTGGCCGCCGGGGATGACTTCCATCGGCACCGGGCCCATGGGGGTCATCTCTCCGACGAATCGCCGCGCCGGCCCGGAGCCGAACATGAACTCGTTGACGCCGTCCGCCCGGGCGCTGTGGGAGGAGGCGTCGACCGCGCCGAAGCCGCCCGCCTTGGCGATGCCGGGTAGCTCTGGCGACAGGCTGCTGAAGCCGCCGCCCTCGGGGATGGAGAAGGGGCTGCCCAGGGGGTGGTCGAAGACGATCCGGTGGAGCTTGCCCCAGCGGTAGTCGCCCTGGTCGGTGGAGCTCCCGAAGGCCGGCGCGAAGGCGTCCGAGGCGAGGAGGTCGAGGGCGTCGCGTAGGCACTCGAGCAGGATCAGGTCCCGGGCCTGGGCGGGTGTCTGCGCGTCCGGGTGGCTGAAGAAGGGGAGGCCCGAGGCGCCGACACCCTGGTTGGCGGGGAAGGTGTCCAGGTGGTGGCGGAGCGCCGCCATGGCGATGGCGCTCCCAGGAGCGAACCCGTCCAGCCCGAAGGGGGCGAGCGTGCCGTCGATCACCCGCTGGACGAGCTGGCCGCGCCAGGTCGAGTAGAGGGTCGCGGCGACGCTCCTGTCGATCTCCACCAGGCTCGGTGCCGGCAGGGCGTTCGGCGGGTCTCCCGGGTCGAACCCCTCCGGGATGCCGGTTGGGGTGCTGCCGTCCCAGAGGAAGATGCGGGTGACCGCTTCGTCGAGCTCCGGGTCGTCGCCGAGGGCGGCGAGCCGGGGGATAGCGTCGACCGCGTTGGCGTTGCTGAAGGCGTCGACCAGGTAGGGCACCAGGACCTGGGAGTCGAGCAGGGTGTTGTCGGCCTGGAAGCTGGCCAGGTCGTCGGCCGTGACCTTTCCGTCGTCGAGCGCCCCGGTCAGGAGCTGGCGGATGCGCCCGGCGCGGAAGCCGGAGGCGTAGCCCGGGCTGAGGTAGAAGAGCCCGCCGCCCGGCCGGATCTGGTTGAGCGGGTTGTTGTCGAGGGTCGTGCCGACCGGGTCGTTGTTGGCGTTGAGCACGAAGCCCTCGGAGGGGTTGACCGTCTGCGGCATCTCGCCGAAGGGGAGGATCTCGTACGGCAGGATCTGCCCGGGCTGCGGGTTCGCGACCGGCAACCATTCGTGGTGCAGGGCATGGCTCCCGTCTCGCACCAGCCAGGGGGGCACGCCGCCGTCCGGGGCGTTGAGCGTCTGGAGGTCTTCGCGCAAGGGCATCTCGGCGCTGGTGAAGTAGGCGATGTTGCCGAAGACGTCGGCGTACCCCCAGTTCTGGGAGCCGACGTCGAAATTGCGCAGGCCGTCTTTGAACTGGTCCAGGTTGGCCGCGCGGTTCCAGGTGCGGAACGCGTCGAGCTCACGGGTGGGCCCGAAGCCGGTGTACTGGATCGAGAGGCCCGTGGGGGCCAGCGGGTTGGCAAAGGAGACGGCGACGATCGGCCCGTTGTAGCGCCGCGGCACGACGAGCGTGACTCCTCCGTCGGCGGCCGGAACGTCGACGGTGACGAGCGCGCCCGGGTTCTCCGGATCGAGGGCGTTGGCCCGGAAGGTCTGGGGGATGACCTGGATCGGCTCGGTCTCCCCTTCGAACCGGGTTCCCACTGGTAGGCCGAGCTGCGGGTCGACGACGAGCTGCTCGAGGTAGACGTCGGTCACGTCCATCGGGTTCACCGTGGCGCCCCAGCAGGCCCACGGGTTGCAGCCGAGGACGATCCCCGGGATGCCGGGGAAGGTGACGCCGAAGGCGTTCATCGGCACGCTGCCCTGCCGCGGGTCGATGCGCACCTGGGCTTCGTAGAAGATCGACGGGCTGTCGAGGCCGAGGTGGGGGTCGTTGGCGAGGATCGGGAAGCCCGACTCCGTCGAGTCGCCCGAGACGATCCACCAGTTGCTGCCGCGACGGTCCCACTGGGGCCGCAGAGCCCGGGCCAGGGCCGGCACCTGGGCGGCACGGTTGCGGTACGAACGGACGAGGGCCAGGGTGGCCGGGTCGATCGGCGGAGCCTTGCGGCTTGGTGAAACCGCACGCTGCTCGGCGAGCTCGTCGGGCAGCGAGATGGTCGGGTCGAACGGCGCGTTCCGGTAGAGGTCCTGGGAGAAGAGCGCCGTGCCGTCGAAGCCGAGAGCCTGGCCCGCGGCCTGGAACGTGCCGAGCGCGACCGTGAGGTCGATGTCCGAAATGTCGAAGGAGAGGCCGAAGGCGAGGCCTTTACCGACGGTCACGCTGTCGATCGGCATCCATGCTCGTGCGGAGGTGAGGCCGAGGGCGCCGTACTCGGGAGGCAGGGGGTTCTCCGCCAGGAACGCGTTGACGCCCCGGGCGTAGGCCTCGAGCCAGGTCGTAGTCTCGGCCGAGAGCACCGGGAGTGACGCTTCGGCCGCCCGGCGCAGGCCGAGGGTGCGGAACTGGACGTCGGACCCGATCGCCGACGCGCCCAGGAGCTCGGCGAGGGTGCCGTCGAACTGGCGCCGGAGCAGATCCATCTGGAACATGCGGTCCCGGGCGTGAACGTAGCCGAGCATGAACATGGCGTCCTCGTCCGTGACCGCGAAGATGTGGGGGACGCCGAAGGAGTCGGTGCGCACGCGCACGGAGTGGGCGAGGCCCTCGATTCTGACTTCGTCGATGGCGGGCTCCGTGGCCGAGGCGGGGGGCGCCAGGGAGCTCCACAGGGTGAGCAGGACGGAGCTCAGGAGAACGGCGAGGCGGGCTCTGTTCATCGGTTCCTCCGGGACGAAGGGTGAGCAGACTGGGAAGGAGCGAGTCGCCGAAATCCTACCAGCTCGAGATGTCGCCACCCGCGGGGGACGTGCTGTTTCAAATGGAACGCCCTGTTGCAACGTCATGTTGCAGGGGCACCGATGCGCCGGCCGCAATTGCCTGTGAACACGGGGTTTTTTCCTCTGGCACGGGCCCTGCTCCCTCTCGTCGTGAACGTTGCAGCGGCGGCGGTCGGCTGCCCCGGCCGGCGACGTTGCGGGAGGGAACACTCGATGGCCTTTCGACGACACACCACACAGTCGGTGGCGGCGCTCGGCCCCGGGCCCGGCTCGGTCCGGGTCGCGCTCTCGGCTGCGCTCGTCGGTCTGGGGCTCCTCGCCGGAGCCGCGGCACCGGTGTGCGCCACCAACGGCATGTACTTGATCGGTTATGGTCCCGAAACGGTCGGCCGCGGGGGTGCCAACCTCGCCATCTCCGACCGCACCCTGGCGATCAACTTCAACCCGGCAGGCATCTCCCAGCTCCAGGGCAATCACCTCACGGCGAGCCTGTCGCTCCTGGTGCCGTCGCTCGAATTCGAGAACGGGTTGAACCCGGCGACGGATGCCGAGGACAGCGTGTTTCCTCTGCCGGCGGTCGCTTACGTGCGCGGCGGCAAGGAGACCCGCTGGGCGTGGGGCGTGGGCCTCGTGGCCCAGGGTGGCATGGGTGCCGAGTTCCGGAACCTGGCGACCCCCTTCGGCACCCGCGACGAGACCTTCAGCGAGATCCGCTTCGCAACGCTGGTACCGACGATCTCCTACGCCATCACCCCCTACCAGTCCGTCGGTGTGGCGCTCAACGTGGGCTATGCGGACGCGAGCTTCCGGTTCTTTCCCAACACCTCGTTCTTCGACCCGCGAATGCCGCAGATGGCGTTTCCGGGAGTCGACCTCGACCAGGCCGGTGGGCTCCAGACCAACGTCCGCGTCGGCTGGCTCTGGCAGGCCGATCCGCGCTTCTCGGTCGGCGCCGTCTACCAGACCGAGACCGACAGCGACTTCGAGAACGGCGACATGGTCTTCAACTTCACCAACTTCCCGTTCCTCGGGCGGAAGGTGAAGTACACGGCGGACGTCGAGGGCTTCACCTTCGCCGGCCAGGCGGGCGTGGGCTTCGCGGTCCGGCCGAACAGCCGGTGGATTCTGGCGCTCGACGTCAAGCGGATCTTCTGGGACGACGCCATCGACACCATCGAGGTGCGGGCGACCGATCCGGACGTGGCCGGTGCGCCGGCCGAGATCGTGCTGCCCTTCGTCTTCGACTGGAAGGACCAGTGGGTCTTGGCGGTCGGCGGCGACTACCGCCTGAACGACCGGGTGACACTCCGGGCGGGCTACAACTACGGTGAGAACCCGGTGCCGGACGCGACGTTGACGCCTCTGTTTCCGGCCAACGTCGAGCACCACCTGACCTTCGGCGCGAGCTGGCTCGCGGGCAGCCGAGTCTTCGAGCTGGCCCTCGAGCGTGCGTTCGAGGCCGATCAAACCAACGACAACACGGATCCGGCGGTCAACCCGTTCGGGCCCGGTGCCCGAGTCAGCCACGAGCAATGGACCCTGAGCTTCGGGGTGTCCTGGTCGTGGGCTCGGAACAACGACTGACGGAGAGATCGTCATGACCAAGACACGCATCATCTGGGCGGCCGCGGCCGTGCTCATTCTCGTGATTCTCACGGTTGCACCGCCGGCCGCGGCCAACAAGCAGATTGCGGCGGCAGAAGGCATGTCGTGCACCGCGTGCCACGACAAACCGGGCAGCATCCGGTTGACCAACCGTGGCAAGTTCTACGAGCTCATGGGCAGCTTCGACGCCTACGACGAGCTCTCCGAGAAGTTCGGTACCTGCACCACGTGCCACAAGCGCCGCCCCGGCTCGACCAAGCTGACGGCCGAGGGCAAGAAGTTCCGAGAGCTCCACGGCGGGATGAAAGCCCTCTGCGCGGATGTGCTCAAGGAGAAGGACCACTCCACGAAGGCCGAGCAGGCCGACGGCGTGGGAGCCGAGAGCACGTCCGGCAGCAAGGCGGCAACGCCCCCGGCGTTCGTGTCATCCCACTGAGCCGCGCGCGGTCCCACCGCTTCCCCCGGAGGGGCGGGGCCGCGCCGGCACCTCTTTCCTGGTTGGCTTCGCCCCGGCGAGAGCAGGCGGTTTCCGCCGCTCTCGCCGGGGCGCTTCTTCGTTCCCGGCCAGCCTCACGATCCGACAGTGAGAAATTCCCCCTTTTGGTCCGTCTTGTGTCCAGGCAAAGAGAGCGTGAGCCGTTGCCACCTCGGCTCACGCGTCGGAAAGTATGTGGGGCCGAGCGCAAGATTCCGAAGAACGGGCGGACTATCGCCGTCCTCTCCCGCCACTGACGGTGGTGGAGGACCTCGAATCCCTCGGCGGCGGCCTGAGCGAGGAACAACGCCAGGTGGTCCTCGCGCGGCTGAGCCGGCTCCTCGGGGCGACCGACCTTTGGTCCTTCGTCAAGGTGGAGGACGACTTCTTCCTGCGCGACTGCGTCGGGGCCGTGCCCGACGCGGAGGAGATCTCCACGTTCACGGACGCCCAGGCGGCGAGCAGGCGGTGGCCGGGCGAGGATGACGGCTCGGGTCGCCGCGTCGTGGTCCATCCGCCGATCGCGGGATCGGGGCTGGTGCTCGCGGCTGCCTTCGGCAGGGGCGGGGTGTTCGGGGGCGCCCGCGGCCAGGAGATCTTCGACTGTCTGGCGACCGCCCTGGTTGCCGAAGAGATGAGTGCGCCGTACTCCTCGGAGCTGGGATCTCGTCTGAAGACCCAGGTCACGCTGCTCGCCGAGCGCTTGATCCACGACGCTCTCTCCTTGGCGGGAGGGAATCGGGACCGGGCCGCGGCGCTCCTCGGCGTGCCGCGAAGCGAGCTCGAACGGCTCGATCCCGCCACCGGTTCCTCCTGAGCGGAACCGCCGCCGGCCCCCGAGATCTGCTACGCTCGCGAGGCGGCGAGTGCGCCCGTCCGCGCTTCCCGCTGCACGATTCTCCTAGTCGTTGTTCCCTACAATCCGTCTGCAACATCCAGGGGCCATGCACATCGACTCTGTCGCCATCCTCGACTGCGGGGGGCAGTACACCAAAGTCATCGACCGAAAAATCCGTGAGCTCGGCGTACGCTCCGAGATCTTCCCGCTCGACGTCAGCCCGAGCGTCCTGGCCGAGTTCGACGGCATCGTTCTGTCGGGCGGACCGTCGAGCGTCTGGGGGGAGGAACGGCCCGATTGCGATCCGGGCATCTGGACGCTCGGCGTGCCGGTGCTCGGGATCTGCTATGGCATGCAACTGCTCGCCGCGCACACCGGCGGGGAGGTGAGCCAGGCGAGCGGAGAGTACGGCGTCACGGAGGTGGAGGTCGATCCCACGAGCCCCCTCTTCGCCGGCCTCGAGCCCCGCCAGCAGGTGCTCATGAGCCACGGCGACTCGGTCCAGAAGCTCGGCTCCGGCTTCCGGGTGACCGGCAGGAGCTCGGACGCGGTCGGTGCGATTGCGGACGAGGAGCGGCGGCTCTACGGCGTGCAGTTCCACCCGGAGGTCGACCTCACCGAGCAGGGGCGTGCGATGCTCGCCAACTTCCTCCACGAGGTCTGCGGCCTCGAAGGCAACTACGTGCTCGGAGACCGGATCGAGACCGCGGTCGCGAAGATCCGCGAGACAGTGGGGGAGCACCCCGTGCTGGTGCTGGTCTCGGGCGGGGTGGACTCCGCGGTCTCGGCGGCCCTGCTGCTCGAGGCGTTGGGGTCGGGCCGGGTTTACGCCGTGCACGTCGACCACGGCCTGATGCGCAAGGACGAGAGCGACCGGATCTGCGAGGTGCTCCGGGAGATGGGGCTCGAGCATCTGGTGCGGATCGACGGTCAGGAGATGTTCTTTCACGACACGGTGGAGGTGGAGGGCGAGACCGGCGAGAACGGCGAGAACGGCGACGCCGGGGTCCTCGGGCCGCTCACCTCGCTCGTCGACCCGGAGGAGAAGCGCCAGCTCATCGGCGAGATCTTCTTGAAGGCGTTGCGCGAGGCGGCTCTCGGTCTCGAGCTCGATTTCGACCAGACCTTCTGGGCCCAGGGCACGCTCCGGCCCGACCTGATCGAGAGCGGCAACCCGTCGATCAGCGGCTACGCCCAGAAGATCAAGACTCACCACAACGACAT
>Ga0210123_1000313_pt1 | contig 31847 bp, 39 predicted proteins | sample Muzzi_PWB_D2_FD_185535 | JGI IMG/M metagenome (GOLD analysis project Ga0210123, IMG submission 185535) | Wetland microbial communities from San Francisco Bay, California, USA, that impact long-term carbon sequestration - Muzzi_PWB_D2 (SPAdes) | ecosystem: Environmental > Aquatic > Marine >... | reverse complement strand
CTCCTACCTTTTCAATAAGCAGATTATAACCCCACCTATTTGCCTTCATGATCAGGTTCAATAATCCTTTTTGACTTTTTGTTGGATAGAGTTTCACCTTCACCATTGAGTTTGGATTTGGCTTTCTGTCGCTCTTGTCTAAGGTAGGCAACCCTTTTTCCATTTTGTCTTGCAACGAACACGTTAACAATGGACAATAAGTCTTCCTGTAATTCTCTTTTTTCTTGCTTTTCTTTGAGACCACCAACTCCCTTTGTAGTAGTACAAACCAGGATTGTGATTCCATTTTCTTTACAAATCTGTTCGAACAATTCGTAACCGAATCTGCAAAGTCGATCTTTGAAGGTAACGACAACCTTTGAGACATCTCCCTTACAGATTTTGTGAACCAGTTTGGTAAAACCTGGTCTTTGGTAGTTGAGACTGATCCAATATCTGAAATGACATATCCAGACATGTCCAAACAAAGTTAGTTAACGGATTACCTTAGCTATTGCTTACACCGATAGTCTTTAAATAGGTTTCAATTAGTAAACCTATTCACTTTAGAATAGTGAAAATGGTGATTTATTACAGGTTATAAAGAGATAAAACAAACCCTAGTCCTCTTCGCTGGAGTCAGACTCTTCCTCATAGGAATAAGAGTCCTCCTCTTCCTCAGAGGAGTCATCGTACGATTCTTCGTCAGAAGAAGAGAGAATAGGTTCAGGTTCATCCTCTAGCAGAATTGGAGTTTGTTCAGGTTTGAACAAAACCTGTTCACCCTTATTAAGTTGTTCCAATTTGAGCTTTAATTCAGCCATGTAATTCTGAGGAGGTGGCTCTGGGACAGATTGAAGAGAGGTTTCTGAAATAATAAATTCAGGTTGAAGAGGTCCACATTCGTTGTATGTAACAATGCTAAATACCAATTGAGAAGAATTGTACACGTACCCACGTCTATAGACGGCAACCTTGTCCTCACCAACAATCCTGATCTCCATGTTGGGATCGCGCGTGTAGGCAGAGTAGGACTCATGTAAAGTCTTTCTTGCAGCTGATACGGTATCTGAAATTCCTAAGATTGTCACAGAGTGATCTTTATAAGAGAGGGAATAAACAACGTACTTCATCGACACTTACAATGGGGATGTAAAGGATTTAAGAGATTTTTTATTTTTATTCTTCAAGAGATTAACAATCTATATTAAATGGAATACAAACAACAAAAGTGGATATTATCCCTCATTGCTGGCTTACTCTTTATGATTATTTCATCCCCGTACTTTTACGGTCTCACCAACTACTTTACCAGCAGCTTTGGGTTTGATATTGCAGGTGCCACAAAGGGTTGGGAAGGGTGCCCAAATCTTGCTGGGTTAATTATACATTCCATACTTTTTGTTCTAATAGTTAGAGCCATCATGCGATAACAACCTCGCTCCAGGTAAGGTTTATCTGATTAACCAGAAGAGAAAAAATGAGATTATTCCCAAGGGTGTCTTTCAAATGAAACCAAACTTCATGCTTGGTTCTGATCTAAATTACTACCTGTTGAGATTCTGTTCTGATGAAACCTTGAAACCCCTGGTACTAGTCAACAAGGAATTTTCATCTCTATCTGTATCAGAGGTTAAAGAACGGGCTTCTAAGAAATTGTTTGTCTATGGAAAGGACTTGACAGAACTCCCAAAATATTATCCTAAAGGACATCTGTGTAAGGGGGAAGAAATTGATTATTCCAAAATTGAGTACCTGAAATGTTTTTTTAATCAATTGACCTCACTTCCAGACTGTCTGGAAAATTGTAAGGTATTACTTTGTTTTGATAATCAATTAACCTCTCTTCCAGACTGTTTGGGAAAATGTGAAAAAATACTTTGTTTTCGCAACCAATTAACCTCTCTTCCAGACTGTTTGGGAAAATGTGAAGAATTAGATTGTCATAATAATCAATTGACCTCACTTCCAGACTGTCTGGAAAATTGTAAGGTATTACTTTGTTTTGATAATCAATTAACCTCTCTTCCAGACTGTTTGGGAAAATGTAAAAAAATATTTTGTTCTGATAATCTATTAACATCACTTCCAGACTGTCTGATAAATTGTAAGGATTTGAAATGTTCTTATAATCAATTGACCTCACTCCCAGAAGGCCCGTTGGGCCTGGAGAATTGTGAAATATTGGATTGTTCCTGGAACGACTTAATTTCTCTTCCAGGAGGTCTCAATGGTCTTCAGAACTGTAGAGAATTACTTTGTTTTTTTAATCAATTGACCTCACTTCCAGACTGTTTGGGAAAATGTGAAAAAATACTTTGTTTTCGCAACCAATTAACCTCTCTTCCAGACTGTCTGGGAAAATGTGAAAAAATACTTTGTTTTCGCAACCAATTAACCTCTCTTCCAGACTGTCTGGGAAAGTGTGAAGAATTAGATTGTCATAATAATCAATTAACCTCTCTTCCAGACTGTTTGGGAAAGTGTGAAGAATTATTTTGTCATGGTAATCAATTAACTTCACTTCCAGACTGTCTGGGAAAATGTAAAAAATTGGATTGTCGTTTTAATCAATTAACCTCACTTCCAGACTGTCTGGAAAATTGTGAAGAATTGTATTGTCGTTTTAATCAATTAACCTCACTTCCAGACTGTCTTGAAAATTGTGAAAGATTATATTGTTCTAATAATAATTTAACCTCTATTCCAGACTGTTTGAAAAATGCAAAATACAGGGATTTATAGTTTGGAAAAAATGAGATTTGATTTTACAATTCATTTGATGTTGATCCCTGATCAACATGTTTACCTACACCCTTTTGCTAAAAGACCGCGATTTCAAGGTTCATACCAAAATCTTTGAAATAGAATGCTCCGAGGAAGATTTACACGCATCCTTGAAGGAAAATCTCCCCGTTTTTGATGGATATGACAAGCCAATATTCGATTACACCATTGAAGAACTGGTTTCTTCCAATAGACTGGAAAGTTTGTTCAATGGAATATCTTACAACGAGAGGTATACTTTCTACCTTGTGAAAAACTATGTTGAGATTGAGATGAAGGAGACCAAGACGAGGTTCTTCAAGGGGACTTTACAAGAATTTGATATGGAGGTGAACTTCAAGTCTGATATTCACAACCACTTCTGTCTAGTATACCCAGATAATGAACAATGTGAAGGTAAGCTTATATCAAAGCTTGATGATGGTGGTTATTTGGCCAGTCTGTCTTCAGGAAAGACTTTTCGTTTACACCCCCAGAGTGAACTTTCTATCATGTATAACCTTCTATAGACCCTTTTTCTAACCCATCTGGGTTAGAAAACTACACCACCATGTCTGGTAAATTGCGAAAAATCATTTTGTTCTGGTAATCAATTAACCTCACTTCCAGACTGTCTGAAGAATTATAAAGTAATGGAGGATGACTAAACTGATTTTCCTCATTCTTAGAATGAGGAAAAAAGAAATTAACCCTATGTTAGAAGTTAAGCCAGTAGAGAATCTTTGGATGGCATGGATCCGTATTTATTTCTCATAGACGATGGAAATGGTGTATGGTAAAGCACATAATCTCCCGTCCAGGGGTTTACAGACCTGTTGTCAAACTCGTTTATTCTTCTTTTCATTGGATCCTTAATTCGAGGGGCATATCCACCCCAATATTGATAGGCCGGAACAAAGGCTTTGTTGGTGTATAGAGTTCCTTTAAATTCTGGTTCACCCGAGGCACACCATCCAAATTCTCCTTCAGTCCATCCTTCAGGACATTTCCTATCTTTGTCTGGATGCATTCTCATATAACTCAATCCCCACCCTCTTCTAACCAGGGCCGGGTTAACCTCTCCAGATGCATACCCCTGTTTCGGCCAGGGATTTACCTCGCACTCCTGCTCAAAGCCGTCCACGTCTGTTGTAACCTTGGTAGTCTGGTATGGAACATATAAGGGGTCAATAAACTTTTTATTATCCTTTGGATAGTATCCCCATAGAGGCAGATTTATATCCATGTTTATTAATAACAATTGTTTTCTGATGATGAAAAGTAAAACCCCATTGTAATTATGGAAGACCAAGTATTAGCCCATTCAGAATATCTAGTCTTCAAAAAAGACAAAAAAGAGGTTCGCAAGGCCCTTTTGCAAATTGTTGTTTTTATTCTTGGAGCATCAGTTGTTGTCTACCTGACCCAAGGTGGGAAAAATACAGGTATACATAATATTTTGGACTCTATGTACTTCACAGTTTCAGCAATGACAACTACAGGTTTTGGAGATATAACTCTTCAACATTCCACAAGTGGAAAGATCATATCTATAATTATCATGCTTTTAGGTTTCGGTCTTATAGTTCAGTTAATAGGAAAGATTGCCCAGTCCTCAAAAATTGTATATTCTGTAAAGAGAAAGGAAGGGTTCAGTGAAACTTCACCTTTTTGGGATGAAAGTATGATAGAAGCAGATCAGAGACCACCTTACCTACACGACTATATGATCTATAGTTAGAAACAAAGTTCTGTATTTTCTCAATGGGAAATTGAAATTGAAATGAATTAACCTCACTCCCAAGTACCAAGAAATTGTAGTTGTTCTTTTAATAAATTAACCTCAATTTCAGACTGTTTAATACATTTTCAGTATCAAAACTGATACTGAAAAAAATTATACTATAACCCTGTGAGGGATAAAACAACCACCTGAATATCCAATACTTGGATTTGGGGGAACACAATATTGAGGGTTATTGTTGGCTGCTAAACCACTTATAACACCATAACCCGTGAGTTTCTCTTTTTTGGAACAGGATACTTTACAGTTCATGTAGTAACCAATAACAAGTAGAAGAACAATAGCAAATACGACAATGGCAGGCTTCATTATTATTATCAAACAATTTTGTTTGCGGAAACCACAAATAGAAATGTATTTTATATTAACTTGAGTTTTTTCAAATGGATAGAAATCTTCACCCCAAGTATTACCCTCGTTGTCCAAGACAACAGCCATTGGTTGATCAATATATGTGGCCCCAAAAAGATTCTAATCAATACATGTGTTTCAATGGTATTTCCCACCCTATTTATGATTGTAAAGGATGGATCAATTACAGTCTTCCCCTGGATATGTATCCAAAGATAAACGAGATACACCCCCAAATTGCTATGACTAGTAGACTTCTTCTAAATGACAGATCAAATGCAGCCAGGCGTAGATATGAAGATAGAGCTAAAGGTTATGTCCAATCTTACGATAAATTTAGTAACGGTATGTATGAAAAATATGGACCATATGGACAATAATTCCAAGGTATCATCCCCCCTGATTGTGAACAAATTCATTTCAAACCTGAAATGAATTAACTCTACCTGATGATAACCACAGGAACTCCTTTGAGCACAACATATGAAAATGTTCCAATCATAAAGAATAACATAATACAAAGGATGATAAAACAATACTTGGTGTAGGAATTTTTGGTTTCAAAAGGTTCCCTATTATCTGAAGATGGGACAAAATCGTATAAATCCTCCATATTTTGCTTTCGAGGCATTTATTAACCTAGGAGACAATTTGATCGTATAAATTGTATTTTCTTAGCGCAGAGATTAGTCTATCAATCCCTATCCCACCTCCAAATCTTGGAACAAAATCATGAGAGACAAATTTTTCCAGCTCATCGGAAACCCTCTTTTTGGTGAATTTGAATTGCAAGTTTCTGGCATAATCTCCCCCAACAATATTATCAAACATTATCTTCATCTCCCTAGAATCAGAACTTCTCTCCCCTGTTCCACACACCTCCATTCCTCCCACGATAACATCCATTTTGTAACTCAACCTGTCTGGATGTGTGATTTGTTCTTTTGTTAGATATGTTTCTCCATCATCATGAACAAGCTTCATATTCCAAAATGGGTCAGATCTCATTGGAAATTTAACAAGTAGAACAACTGGTCCAAAATCCTTTTCCAAAAGGGCTTCGTGTTCCCTTTCCAGGATAGAAACACCATATTTTTTGCACGCTTCTTCATAGGTGACTCTAGGGTAACGATCCATTCCCTCTGGAAGTGGAAATCCAAAGTGTTTCATCAGGTTGTCCATAAGGTTTTGAAGATCTTCAAACTCACCCTTTGATTCAAACTCGTAAAGGGGAAAAATAACCTTGTGTCTTCCGACAATAGGAGAAACTTCTTGCCTATAGGAAGTTGTAAGGGTGTGGATAGCCTGTGTTGTTTTATTTTTCAACAGTTCGTCTTCAAGCCACATTTGGTTTGTTTGTGGAAGTGGCCAAACTTCCCCCATGTATATCATGGATGTGACATTTTCAGGGTCTTCACAAGCTGGCATGATTCCAAGTCTATTCTGCATGTATACTTCGTCAAAACTCTCTTGATCAAAAAAGGTTCTCAGAGCTTTAACAACCCTGAATTCCTCAATTGTCATGTTATGAATTAATCCTTCCATTTTATTTACCCCAAGTACCCTTTAGATTTCTTCGATAAAAATTATACCATGTATAAAGTCAGAATGTTGATTATTTAGAATGGGGATCAAGGATTTCTACAAGATCATCAAACGCAAGTGTCCTGAAGAATTGTTAACTCTCGATTTATACGATCTATCAGGTATTAGTGTAGCTGTTGATATCTCGGTTTTCCTTTACAAACTTATCAAAACGGCTGGAGATAGGTGGAGAACAAGCTTTGTTATTCTTCTTTGCACACTAAAGCGCTACAAAATAAAATGTGTGTGTATTTTTGATGGACCTGATTTTCCTCCTGAAAAAATTCAGGAACGAGAAAGACGAAGAAGACAGGCCCAAAAAGATATAACTAGAATGGAGAATTGTAAGAGAATGAGAGATGTCATAAGAGATAGATACATCGGCCCTGATAAAGACGCCTGGAATGCGGATATCAAAGAAGAGTGTAAGAATCTTATTGGGACCAGAAGAAAAGGGTGGTTTGTTGATATGGACAAACCTGGGTTTGTCTGCGATGCCTTGACCGAGGTTATAGAAAGGTTGACAAAACAGACAGCTCCAATAACCCCAGAGCATACAGAAGAAGCCAAGGAAATTGTCAAATCCTTGGGTTTGGCTTGTTATCATTCCCCTGGAGAAGCAGAAACTCTGTGTTCCTATCTTGCTATAAAAGGTTATGTCACAGCTGTTCTTACAGAAGATACAGATGTGATGGCTTATGGAACGCCAATCATGTTGGCGTTCAAGGATTTCAAACCTGGAGAAGGCAAAATATACGGCATGGTGTTGAAAACGATTCTTGAAAAGTTAGAACTAAATCTTGAGGAGTTTCGGGACCTGTGTATACTCTTGTCATGCGATTATAATGAAAGGGCGAAATTACCTCCCATAAAAGCTGGTTCAAAACCAAGAGGCGTTGGGTTGGTCAAGTCCTTGGAACTTATAGAAGAGTATAGAAGAATAGAAAATATGGAAGACATCCTTCTAGACACCACCCCCCTCAATTACAAACGATGTAGGGAACTTTTTACTATACCAGCTTACGAGGATGTCTTCGATTTAAGACCTTTTAATACAGAGCCAGATTATGCAGCTTTAGAAGAGCTTGTAGAAAGATACACTCTGGGACCTAGAATATTGGATTATGTCAGGCAGAGTTACAGTCCGTCCAATTTGATATTCGAGGAATCTGAATAAAAATTAATCTATTTTTGTGATCATCCAGATGATCACAAAAATGGCACAAGCTAAATCAAAGCTTTCTGAGTTGTGTATGAAAAACAACATGACGGTGAAATATGATATTGTGGATACTAGAGGTAGCCCCCACGAAAAAGAATGGTTGTGTAGGGTGTATGTTTCTCTTTTGGATGAAATCGAACCTATTTCGAGGGTAGGAGAATGGAATAGAAGAAAAAGGGATGCTGAGGCCTCAGCAGCCCAGAATATTCTGGAAGGGTTGGAGATTCTTTTGAAAAAACCAGAGAAATCTGTGTACATCGTTCCACAGATAGTATCTACCATTGTTATGTTTGATATTGAAAATATTCCAGATCTAGTTAACTTGAAGTTTAAAAAAGATGTGCACAAGATTGGTTTCATCTCAAGATTTTCTCATCATAGAGACAATTTGAACAAACTTGAAGAGATTTGTGATATGCGTGTTATAGATAGTTCAGATTCGAATGCATCTGATATTTACATGATCTTTGAAACTGGAAGAATAGTAGCAACTCTACGTAATACACCTCGATTTGTCATAGTGTCTAGAGATAAATTTTCATCTACATTGGTGACATGTTTGACATCATTTGGTTATCAATCGTTTGTTGCCACAACTGAAGAAGACCTGTTGAATCTGGAAGTAATATAATCTTGTTTTTAAGCAATAATGCGTACTCCCGGGTTATCAATAGTGGTACTGATAGTACTAATTTGTATTGGAATTTTTATCTTCTTCTTTGAATCTAGAACAGAATCTTATGGCCAAGATGCATCTGTAAGAGTTGCTGCTGGTTCTCTAGCCGGTCCGACAGCACTTTACGGGTTTGATCCCATCAGCAAATATGAAGAACAGGTTGAACAACTTGAAGCTCGTCAAGAGGCCTTTTGCACATCATGTATATAGATTAATTTAGTACTTCTTGAGTACTAAATCTTGATTTATTCTCCCTTGAGAATATCTGAATAAAAACTCTTCTTGTCATGGTGTTGTTCTTGGATAAACAGTTGGAAATCATCTGTAGATGGGGTGAAATTCTGATAAGCTGTAAACTCTTCCTCAGATGGAATGTAGTCTGGAATCCCAGCCTTGCGCCTTTCCATGTTGTAACAGTCTATCCAATTTTCTAGATGGTCTGTGTTATTCTTTTCCAACAATTTCAATTCTGTTCGGACTTTCTTGAGGTTTAACTTAGTGTTCTCTAGAGTGCGTTTTTGAGCTTTGACAGCCTCGTTCAACTTGTTTTCTGTTACCCTTTTCATGGTATAATAAGCCAGAGATGATGGATCATCATAAATATCACCTGATTTCAAGTCTTCTTCCCTCTCTCTAATCTCCCTCTCAATTCGACGTTGTTCCTCTCTTTTCTCTTTGGCTGCCGAGTCTCGCAAATGAATCTCCTCCTCATTCATTTTCACATCCTCCAATTCCTTGACAAACGCGTTTTCATCTGTGATGGGTACCCAAGCTCCCACAGGGGCAAGTTTTATCTGATACCTAGAGTCAACCTCTTTGATAAGTTTCCTAGCTTCGATAGTAGCAACACTTGTGTTGGGCCAATTTCCTCGAAGATTAACAAACCCATATACAGGTTTACCATTGCTTAATTTCCGTGGCTCTTGGTAGAGCATGAAAGACACACACCCGATCTCTTGGTTGGTTATTGGTGGATCTTGAGTTCGTCTGACAACTTTAGGATAACTTACAAGTTGCCCCTCAACTGCAGCCCTTCCCACACAATCGTTTTTAAGCACGGGATAATCCTCTATCAACCATTCTATCTTGTTGGACATTGTGTTAATGTAATAATTTGATTTTTAAAGGCAATTTAAACTGAAAGGTTTTTCATCCTGAGAGATGAAAAACAATCTATTCCGAGAAAGCTAGTTTGGTTTTGGGAATGTGAACCTGAATGAGTTGTTGCATTGTGCGGTAATACAGGCCATCATCAGATACAACATTTTCCGTGACCTCTCCTGTTTCCTTATTGGTTGATGTTGACGTGATCTTTCCAGACTTTACATCCTTCTTGTATTGATTGTAATTCAAGAGTTTTGCAAGGTTCTTGTCAGGGACAATATGCATCTTGTTGGTTTCATCCCGCAAATCTCTGTCATCTTTGTTTAGGTGAGCCCACCTCAACATTCCCTCGCGCTTCTCATTATCCTTAAGGTGGACATAAACACAAAGGGCGTTTGTCACGTCCCGTCTGGTAACCTTATCCTTTGGCTTCAATCCAAGGAATTTACGAAGTTCTCCACTAATCTCACACTCCAGAGTAAATCCGCTCACTCGATTATCACTATTCTTGCGATAACCTCGTTTCTTGCTGATCCTTGGTACTTCGCTCCTCATAGACTTGAGCTCCTTTCCGATTCGTTGAAGAGGTCGAACACCGGGTTCACTATTAGTCTTTTTGCGGTCAATTTCAGTCTTCACAAATTCGATAATATCATCATACCTCTTGAGGTGGGATTCAAGAGTTGGCTTGGTCTTGGGTTTCCGTGTCTTGGGCTGAACTTCTTGGAGTTCCTCAAGAGAAGAATTTTCTTCCTTGTCAGTTTTCTTTTGTGGGCGTTGCCTACGTGGTTTGGTTTTCTTTTCACCTGCCATTGTTAGAGGTAACATGGGATCCTTTATAACACTTTTGGATTCTCCAGGTCAAAATGTCCTGTTTTTAAAAACAAACTAACTTAAAAATGAGATTTCTAAGTTCTAGTCATTGCTTTGTCGATAATCTTTATTCTTACCTGAACAAGTACATGTTGGAATTCTATTCCATCAGGGGTTAAAAAACCTGTTTTTTTGGCAGTCTGAATCTATAAGGCTGTTTATCAATCTGTTTCCTCATTCTGGAATGAGGAAAAATAAGATCAAAAACCTACATTCTTTCAAAGAATAACCATGAATCTTTATTCTGATCTTAATAACTACCTGTTGAAATTCTGTTCTGAAGAAGCTTTGAAGAGGTTGGTATTGGTTAATAAAGATTTTTCATCTCTGTCTGTATCAGAGGTTAAGGAAAGGGCTTCCAAGAAATTGATTGTCTCTGACAAGGGCTTAACAGAACTTCCAAAATATTACCCAGCTAAGCATCTGTGCGAAGGTGAAGAAATTGACTATTCCAATATCGAGTACCTGAATTGTTCTTTTAATCAATTGACCTCACTTCCAGACAGTTTGGGAAATTGTAAATACTTGAATTGTTCTTTTAACCACAAATTAACCTCACTTCCAGATTGTCTTGGAAATTGTGAAGATTTACAATGTTATTGGAATCAATTAACCTCTCTTCCAGACTGTCTGGTAAATTGTAAAATATTATTTTGTTCTCATAATCAATTGACCTCACTTCCAGACTGTCTTGGAAAATGTGAAACAATATATTGTTCTTGGAATCAATTAACCTCACTTCCAGAAGGTCCTAACGGCCTGGGAAATTGTAAGTACTTGGTATGTAAATATAATCTATTAACCTCATTTCCAGACTGTCTTGGAAAGTGTAAACACTTGAGTTGTCAACATAACAGATTAACCTCAATTCCAGATTGTCTTGAAAACTGTGAATATTTGGATTGTTCTCATAATCAATTGACCTCACTCCCAGATTGTCTGAGAAATTGTGAAGTACGATGGATTCTATTTTGAAGAAAGTTTGAAGGGGTTGGTATACCTTGGAGTCCAACATGAAAAACAAAAATAAAGAAGTCAAATCCTAGTACTAAGATGGAAGATAACATTGATGAGTATCTGGACGAGGTCTACAGCATTGTTATTAACAGTGTGGGGAGAAAGAGGGTGAATGTTTCCGATTTGATCCATTTAACTCAATTGGCTATGGAATCTGTGGAAAAATATCGAGATCTTTCTGGCCCTCAAAAGAAAAATCTTGTTATTAGGGTTATTGTCAAGATTATCGATGATTCTGATCTTATCCCAGCAGAATATGAACTTATTGCCCTCGAATTCACGGAGACTTTTCTACCAGTGGTTATTGATGGATTTGTTGGGGCATTTAACAGAGTTATTAATCTGAGAAAACATGGGGCAAATGGAGGTTGCACTTCGTGTTTCAAGAAGTAGGTGGTCGCTCAATCATTCCTAATTCTGTGAATTAGGAAGAATCTCTAGAAGGATAAATTCTAGAATGATAATAAATGGAGGTGGATCCTGAACTAATCTCTAAATTTATACCAACTTATCCAAGTATTGACGATAAAAAATTCACATACAAATTAGCCTCTAAAAAAGAGTTTCAAGATCTCAAACTTAGCAGGTTTGAATATGTTCCATCAGAGAGAGGAATTCCAATGTTTCATCAGGAGATTATTAGGAGGTATTTTTCACCACACACAGAATATACAAGGGGTCTTGTTATACATGAAATGGGATCTGGAAAGACGATGGAATCTTGTTTGATAGCGGAGTATTTCAAATACAGGTTGATAGATGGTAAACCCAGACCCAAGGCTCTTGTTCTTGTACCTAGCGAAACTCTGGTTAGAAACTATAGGAAAGAGATTGTTACCAGGTGCACGGCCGGAGATTACGATCCAAGCTTTACAGGGGTGCAGACAGAGAGAAGACGTCAAATGTTTATCAAGAAAGCCGTTAACAAAAGTTACGAAATTATTTCGTTTGAGATGTTTCTCAAAAGGCTCCCTGAAGATGAAGAGCTGATTAAAAAACGATACAATAACAGGGTCATCATCATCGATGAGATTCATATTTTTGGAAGTATAGGAGCCAGTAAAAAGAGGATAGATGGAGAGGGTGAATTGAGGCGTCCCTCAGTTGAGTATTATGACAAGTTATTTCACCTACTTCACACAGTTGAAAACTGCGTTATTATAGGGTTGACTGGAACTGTTATTTGGGATAAAACCTACGAGTTTGCCTACGTGGCCAATCTCTTTTTAGAAAAGGGGGAACAACTCCCTGTAAAGAACAAATTTTACAAGGAGTTTTTCGAGAAGAAACATGGAGTTAGAATGTTGAAGAAAGAGAAGGCCATCGAATTGAAGAAGCTTCTGAAGGGTAAAATCTCTTATATCAGGGCAATGACAACAATGGCAGATAGAGAGGAGATTGGAGTTGTAAAACCCTGGATGAAGAAAGCCATCATTTATCCATGTGGTATGAGTGAGTTTCAGATGAAGTGGTCCCAGAAGGCCATGAAAGATGAAGATGATAAAGGACTTCAATATCTGGCCAGAAATGCCAATAACTTTGTGTTTCCAACATTGGATACAAATGAAGGTGTTTATGATTCAGATTCTTTCAACAGGTATGTTCAGTTCAAAAACGGAATCTACTCCTTCAAAGACAAAAGGATTGGGAATGAGATAAAGAAAAACCTCAAGAAATATTCTTCCAAGTATGCAGCTTCGATTGAGTTTATCCTGGAACACCCGGATGAAAAGGTATTCGTGTATAATGATTTTGTACGAAATTGCGGGGGTGTGATAGTATTTGGACTTATACTTGAACTCTTTGGATTCTCGTCTTTGAGAAACATCACACACACGGTGGATCAGTTCAAGAAAGATACTCTCGGAAAGAGAAAAAGATTTGCTTTAATTTCATCTGCAGGAGGAACAATTAACAGTCCAGGCCAAATTCACTCTCTATTGGATGGGTTATTTAATGACCCCAGAAATGATAATGGTGAATATTGCCAGGTCATTATAGGCACCAAAAAGCTGTCTTTGGGTATTAGTTTAAAATCAATTAACCAGGTTCATATTCACATGCCACATTGGAATTCTTCAGAAATAGATCAAGCTATATTTAGAGCGTTTAGGGTGGGATCACATGATAGTATGCCTGAATCCAGAAGATTTATAAAGATATACAAGATGGCATCTGTTAACACCAAGTCTCACAAAACCAAGACTAGGGTGGAGAAAAAACATGGGTTTCTACCCTTCAAGAACAGGATTTTCAATCCAGCTCTTCAGTCAACAGATCTATATGTGTACAGAAAGGCTGAACAAAAAGATTACAGCAACTCTCAAATCTACAGGTTGATTAAAGAGGTTGCATTTGATTGTCCATTAACCTATGAACGTAATGTTCTAGACACTGACAAAGAGGGGAGTAGGGTCTGTGATTATGAAGATTGTGATTATATATGTGATGCCTACCCTCCACATCTTATTGACAAAAATACTTACCCGTGGACATATCAATCTCCAGAAATTTTGGAATACGATGGGAAATTAACCTATTATTCTGGCAAAGATATTGATCAACTTGCAACACAACTGAAAGATCTGTTTAGAAACTGTTTCACTCTCAGTCTAATCATGATCAAAGCCCTCGTTGATTATGGTTATGATCAATTTCAGGAAATATTACTCTTGAGAGCTCTAAACAAACTTGTAACTAATAAAATACCAATTCTCAATAGGTATGGTTTTATATGTTTTTTAAAGGAGGAAAGTAATGTTTATTTTTTAGATTCAAATTATTCCGGAAATGGTTCATACATGGATCGAATTTACATCGAAAATCCAAGGGTTGTACAGAAGTCTTCCCTAATTTCTTTGGTCGAAATTTACCAACTCGAGGAGGACCAACGAAAGCTGAAAACTTTCTGCAAAAGTCAAAATGTCAACGATATCAAAAATATTCACTTTAGAACTATTATAGCTCTTGTGGAGCTTGCATTCAAAATGATTAACAAGGGTGGTTTAAGCCCTGGAAAAAGAAAGGTCTATTCACAGATATTGGACAAATATGGAAAGGAGTTGTTAACTATGGGTGACGGAAACACTATCCACTCCATGTATGCCTCCGAATTTACAGGGGTATTGTACCACACTGTTGAGAAATCTGTAATCGTGACTGGTTCTCGAAGAGTTTTTGACAACGAAAGAAAGATTTGGTACACAGCCACAAACGATGAAGAAAAGAAGTATATTAATGAAATCAAGTCTATCAGGGAGAATGAGGCCAAGGATCAGTTTAAGAACAATCCATATGGTATTATAGGAGAGGAAACAGAGGAGTCTAGAAAGAAGGGAAATGACACATTTTGGATTAAATTTGAAGGTCTAAATGGGCGTGTTTGTAAAACCAGAACTGTGAGAAATCTTCAAGAAATAACCCTTGATATATATCTGAAACACAATGAACCTTCGGTTCTTCCATCTACCAACAAAACTATTTTGAGCAAGTCTAGAAATGAGCTTCTCAAACTTATATCCAGTATCTCCCATACGGATAAAAAGTTGATGGAAAGAATAAATCTTGAAAAAATCTCCAAAGAAGATCTTGCAAGGATAATCATCCTTATGAAAACGTTGAATAAAGAACAAATTTGTCTTAACCTGCAACGATGGTTGAAAGAAAAAGGTTTATACTATATGCAATGAACGATAGAATTTTCACGATTCAACGAATCGTGAAAATATTTTATCCCTTCAAAATTCTTTTAGCCATTTCTTCCATTTCTGGATATGGCCCTGGAGGGCAAACTGGAAGGTTATTTCGTGGGTCTATAACAACTTTACCACTTGGACTTTTCATGGCTTTCAGTCCACCTGGGCATCCAGCTTTCGCCCTGGCACTAGTTGCCAAACTCATCTCGTCACTAAATTTTGTAGACCTCACGTTTCCCAGAATAATCTTGGCAAGAATGAAGATGACCACAAGAACAGCTATGGAAATAATTATAACAGCCACAGTTCCTAACCCAGATTGAGCCTTCTTGTCTTTTCCACTGGAAGCAGTTTGTTGGGAGATTCCAGTGGCTTTGGCTGCAGCAGTCATAATATTTCCCATTTGACAAGATCCAGATGAAACATCCCCTGTTTGACTGAGTTTTATAGCTCCCCCAATGTTTGAATTTTGAGCATAAATGGAGATGTCATTCATCTGGTTCAGAGATGAAACATTACACTTCTGATTGCTGGTCTGCAAGATAGTTTCTTTCATGGTCTGTCTTGAAATATTTACAGCCGTGTCAAATGAAAATGGATTACCACTCCAAATACTCCAAGCCTGCCCGGCATTTGAAGATTGCAAACCCTTGAAGGATATATCAGATGTAGCATCCATACTGTTGTTTGAAACACAGTTTCCATTTGTTGTACAACTTTGAGTTAATAATATACCTCCCCCAATATTTGTGTTTATCAGATCTATATCCACGTTTGACATTATGTTTTGGCATGATATATCACAACTGCTTGAAAACTGGTTCGCTAAATATGCCTCAGCGTCCTGTTCTGATTTATTTATGGATATACTAGCACCCATCTATTTACCTTTTACAAATCAGAAATAGAAGTATCCGTAGGAAAAATGATATAATAATTTGGATTCAAGATAAGTTTACCAACCATGAATTTCCAACAAACATTAGAACAAAACTTGCAAAAAGCTGTTATGGAATCTCTTCAAGAGATTAGATATAGACTTTTAGCAGAAGGGGTGTCAAAGGAGATTGTTGACAAGTGCATCACCTCCAGGGAAAGTGTGAACGAATATTTTGGGAAGTACAAGCATGATCATCTTGAAATTGTAGATAACGAAGCCTTCCAAAAGGGAGAGATGTCCAAAGTTTTAGAGGATAAACCAAAGGTCCAGAAGGTTAAGGAGGAGGTTAAAAAAGTCAAAGAGAATGAGTCTAGAAAACCTGTCATTAAGAAGAATAAATGGGGGAATTATGAGAATGATGATGGATTCGTTTTTTTCATGATGAGAATAACATCCAAAGAAACTGGGAAAATTAGAAAGACTAAGGTTGTCATTGGTATTCAAAATCTGGATGTTGATCCAGAGGAGTTTCCGAAGCTCCAATCTGTTGATTATTTCACAGATGACGAGATTGAGGTCTGCAAGGAAAATAAATGGACTTGGCTAACTGAGGACCTGTTGGAAGATGCAATAGTCAATGATAAAAAAGTCAAGAGTTGTGAGGAAGAATTTAGGGGGATTCTCTCCAGAATTGATGAAGATGAAGGGGAAGAAGGAGGCTGTGTGTATGCATCGGTGTCTGTTAAGATTTTACACTCCAAAAAAGATAGATCAAAAAGAGTCAGGTTGATTATTGCCTTTGATTCCTCGGATGTTTTCAAAAAATACGAGGACGATTTATCCTCCTTTAATGAAGATTTTGACAATTGGGTGGATGATGAATATGGAGAGGAAGGATGGGTATTTGATGATAATTCAAAGGCCAGAATAGGAGATTTGATGAATGAAAAACCAGATGAAGAGATTGCCTTTAGAGTGACGGAATAAAAAAATGATTCAGTATCAGAGATGGTACTGAATCTTTTAAAAAATGATCTCAACGATGACATAACAACCCATAGATAAATGGAAGGTTCTCTAACAGTTTTGTTTGGGCCAATGTTTGCCTCGAAAACAACATCACTCTTGGGAAAATTAATGTCTGAAGCTTCTATAGGCCTGAAAGTTTTATACATTAACAACGAAATGGATACCAGGGAGATTCCTGGTTCTAAAAGTGAATCTTTCACCACTCATAATCTCATGTATGGAAAGGCCTCCGAAACTTTTTCAATCGAGTCCGAGATGATCTCTTTTATCAAGACTTCCAGTCTCCCCCCATTAGAAAGCGTCGATGAATTTCAAGTTATAGGAATAGATGAATACCAATTCTTTGATACCCCCAATAACGACACTGTCTTGTCCTATGCCGACCATGGAAAAATCGTATATGTTGCAGGCTTGTGTTCAGATTTTAATAGAAATGGGTTTGGAAATATTCTAGACCTGTTGAGACATGCAGATTTTGTTATACACCTCTCCGCGTTTTGCAAACAATGCTCAAAAACTGGATGCAGAAAGAGGGCTATTTACACGCATAGAATAGAACATGGAGATGAATCGGTTGTTAAAGTTGGGGGTTCTGAAGAGTACATGCCAGTGTGTAGATCATGCTATCTACAACTTCAATAACACCTTGATAAAATTTTTAACAATTGTTTTACAATTGTTAAAATCCTTAATTTTCCAAGGCTACCCCCTTTGGAAAAGAGGTATCCACCCCAAGTTTGGATACCCATTGGATTGATACTACTGGTTATTTTCCACCACTGTTTGGACTTTCTCAAATGTATAATCTCCATCATAAAGTGACTTGTGAATATTTTCTCTGAATTTAAATCCAAGCGATTCTATAAACGGCTTTGTTTCACCTACTTGTGGAGCTCCGAGATTGTATTCTGTATGTTGCATTTCAACAACAAGATGTTGAGTTTCACAAATCTTTTTGATACCTCCCCTGATAACATCCATCTCGGCTCCTTGAACATCTATTTTCACTAAATCTGGTGGGGGTAGATCAAAAGAATCCAAACTTCTACTGGTCATAATGATGTGATTATCAAAGTGTTCGGAATTCTCCTTGTAGTAAGAGTTTCCATTGATATGCTCCTTGGAGTAGTGGAATTTCAACTCCTGTCCGTCCACATCACTCAACAAAACGGGATAGACTCTAGTTTGGGGCATGTCCTTGAAGGCTAGACACGAGTCGAATTCTTTGTCAACCCTGATGTAAAGTATAGATGCGTCTGGATTGGGTTCAAAACAAAATATGCTGGCTTCAGGGAAAATTCTACTTGCAATTCTGGACCAGTGTCCAACACAGCTTCCAATATCATAAATTACATTGGGTTTGAATCCAGACTCTTTCAAAGCTGTTAAGTAGGATACCATTCCGGGACACACCCAATCCTCCCCATACTTTTCATAGTGTTCAAGATTCTTGATTACAAAGCTTTCAGGCGAGGTCATTGAATCTTTCTTGTATATTCAACTTGCTGTTTCTAATTGAAAATTTTTTATTAAATTTTTTGGTAACCTGCTACCTTCACTCAAAAGAAAAATGAGATTAAATATTATCTTTAAAATGAATTTAATCATGGACATTGATATTAGTTTTGAATTTGATCAAACGGTGGATATTTGGACTGACGGATTGCTTGATAATGGGGTATATTTTCTCCCTCCTTCCATTGATGAAGATGAGGACGAACCAGATTACCTAGATGATCCAAGTCCATATGATTATTACGAGGCTGCCAAGAGGGGAAATAAACTACGATAGATCTATCGATTTATTCTTGAATCACACCTTTGATGTGGCCCTTCATATAAAATGACATAAAGATTCGCTAATATTAATCAATCAAAATGGAGACTAGCCAAAAATTACAAACAGCCTTGTTTTCTGTTATAGACCAATGTAAAGAAACTATTAAGGAACAAGCCCTTCAGAATGGTCCAGGAATGAGCATTTTCAAGGTGTTGGAAGACGATGATAAGGAGATGAAAATCAGGTTCTTTTATGTTCAGCAAGAATCAACCGTTTGGAAAGATTTTGTGGAGAGGAGTCCAAACTCATCTTTCCTCAATGAACAGTATGATCCTATGACAATGTTTATGGTTGGTGTTCACATACCATCCCCATCCGAAACAGATTCAGATTTAACAGTAGGTGTAATAAAACTTTTGAGAATGGATTTTTCAGAGGTGGCCGAGGAGTGAAGAGCGGTAATTCTGAGATTGAGGAAACCTCCATTGATTTTTCTTTGTTCAAAGAAAAATCAGAACGTGATTCATTACAGGCAACTAGAATACGATAATCCAAGAGAATATGTCCATTTTCCAACAATACCGAGTTCCCAGGCGCCATTGTGTTCCATTCTCATTGTAATAAATTTTCTCCCCATCTGAGACTGTGGTTATCCAACACTTTCGAAAGTGTTCTTGAGAAATAACCTCCCCATTAGCTGGTTCAGAGATCAAAATCTCATATTCTGATGTATGGCATTCCAACACGTTGTTATACAGGTATAATAATACGGATAAACCAAGAAGAAATACCAACCCGTAAATATATTTCATGACCCAAGATACAGGCGTATGTTACGTATTATTTATCTCATTTTTCACATTCTCAGAATGTGAAAAAAGCTCAATTAAATCCTTGTACCAGACAAATCTTATGAAGACAAATCGATCCTTAAAACCCTCTTGGAATGAGGTTATTTTAATCTCCAACGTTTGGATGATTGAGTAAAATATCTTTGAAATTCGGTTTCTTTGAGGTAGCCTTCCTCCACAAATTCATTGTATAAAATTTTATACAACTCTTCAAGTTTTTCATCAATGAAATGCTTGGCTATCTTCCTGTCTTCATTGTCTGCATCTTCAAACATCCCCACTGCTATCTGTTCTCTCATTTGATCTCCGGAGTTTTTAATATATGCGTTCATCCTTCCAGACACGTTAGCCTTAACCTGATCTTCCCAACTAATCCTAAGCGTGGAATCATAAACACTCAAAACATTAACCAATCTTGCAGAATGGCCTGACGAACAGGTTCCACTCATATCAACAAGTTCGTTAATCATTCTCATTTTCATGTCATTAATAACCTCAGGATCGGCGTTCTTTATACGCATCCACACATGAACAAATATCTCGGCGATTGTTATTCTAGACTTTGTAAAAGTTGCAGTATCTATGCTAATTCTGTTGAGGGATCTATAAGCCTTGTTTCTGTCATCCAGATCTGTTAAAACAGATCTGACATAATCTCCAACCTCTCGGTGTACATCTGCAAACGATCTCAAACCAGATTGTTCACTGGCCTTGATCATCTTTTCTATAAATTCATTGGCAAAGGTATTTATACTCTTGTTGTGCACATTTTGAGAGTCTGTATAGATGGTCGAATCCCTCGCCTTGGTACCAACTGTACTTCTTCCAAGATTGATGATGATGTCCCTTGCTTTAGCAGCTTGAATTTTCCCTCCAAGTCTAAGGACTACATCAGCTGCATCTGCAGCTTGAATTTCCGGTGAATGTATATTAGAGGCAAAATCCAGAAGGAATTCCACAACCTCATTTTTAAAGTAATCGTCTATATTCTCTATTTGAAGTATATGTTGGCCTGATAGAATGCGTTGTCTCATACCATTTCTATCATCACTAAAAAACTTGACCTGAAGATCTCTAACAAATTCTTCATCATAATATGAACTCAATTTTTCAGAATTGAAAATACTTCGAATTCGTATGACAGTTGTGGGAGATATAAAAGAAGCTATAATATCGTATCTGTATTCAGACGGAAGAGAATAAATTTGAATAACATCCAGTATAACCTCTTTTGAGATATTGATAAGACTATCAGAATTGGAAACAAACAGGTATTTGGCAGCCTCTATTCTATGTTCTATCATTACACTATTGTCTTGCGCTAGATCTGAAAAACAGTCGTAAGAAAGGGTCAATTCCCCGTTATTGTAAAATGTTATGGCAATGTTCAATCTAAAAAAGGAGTTTATATTTGGAGATAAACACACGAGTGTGAGTAACCTCAAAAGTTCAGTTTTTTCATCCCCCCTCAAATGAGGTATGGAATCTCTCCACGTGTTGATGACATCTTCACCGTCTTCGCTTGAAGATTTACAGAAAATCTCTATAACGTTGAGTTTTTCTTCAGATGATAACAGATCACTTTTTGCCAAACTTTCAAAAATCTTTATTCCTTTCTGTCTGTTTTCTTCATAATGTCTAATTACGTCTATTGGAGCTTTAATATCAGGTTTCTTTTCATAAAGCAATTCCCTGGCAATCTTAAGCCTAGACTCCATATTTAGATGTCGCGATTTAACTTTTATGGAGAGATATTGTAAATGGGCGTAGTTATATCTACTTTTATCACCATAGCTGGATTATTGGCAACCGGGGTTCTTTCTTCGATAGCAGCAAACAAGGCGTCAAAGTGTTCAGACGCAAGATTTTGGAGTATTTGGTCAGCAGTCGTTTCCTTTTTGGTAGCTATTATAGCTTTCATCATAGCTGTTTTTCTTTTATAATCGTAGAGATCCAGATTGTATGTGTTTTATTGTTGAAATCCTATAGGTTTGACAGGGTCGAAAAGCCTCAAATATTGAAGATTTTTTCAAAGGTTTAAGACACATTTTCTAACCTTTAGTTAGAAAAGACAATTCTAAATCTTCATATCTCTTCATAAACTCGACATCACATTGTCAGGATTTTCTACACATTTTCGTCAAACATCATTACAAAAAGGTGGTAGTCTCACCTCCGAGATGAGGTCAATCACAAAAGGTGAACTTCCACTCCTAGAATGGAAATACAACCCAGAAATAAAAAATGAGATTATACACGAGGTATATTATATATTTGGTTAATTTCAGGTTCTAAAAAGTTTAGATAATTAAAACCCACCAAATCTTCATTAATGAATCGCTATCTGAAGAAGGTTGGTAAAAACAACTATATCTCCGTGTTACAATTCAACACTTTGGCAGATTGCTGTGCTAAAACAGGCACCCTTGGATTCCAGTTTTTGGATCCTTGCGTGTTGGACTGGGGTTTTAGAGAACCAAAATTGGAAAAGGATATATTCAGATACAATCCAGATCTTATAGCATTGGAAGAAGTAGACAAACCTGAAGTTTTTGAAAGGATGTTTAAGAAGTATGGATACACCTCAACTTATACAAAATCCTCAAAGTCTAATCATGGGATAATGTTAGCTTGGAAAACATCTCTGTTTAAATTTCTAGATTATCATGATTTGCAATATTCATTTGGTGGAATCTCACAAACACAGGTTGCCGGTATGGTTAATTTGAAATATATTGGAGAAGAATGGTCCATGAACATAACATTTGCTTCCACACATCTCAAGTCAAAGACAAAATTTAGAGGGGTGAGAGAAGTTCAATTAGAACAGTTTAATCATTTTATTCAAAAACACAAAAAGGGAGGTGTACTGATGGCTGGAGATTTCAACGACACCCCCGATAGCAAAATTTTTTATCTGCTTGGACGTAAAATGGAAGATGCCTGTAGCAAACACATGGAATATACAACTTTCAAGACAAGACCTTCATTCTCTGGTGAAGAAGATCCAACTGAAATCAAGAGAATTATAGACTATATCTTCTATGACAAATCCTTCTTCACTCCCATTAACATTTTGGGTTGTCCTCCTCATGTTGATTATCCAGGATTGCCATCTGAATTACACCCTTCAGATCATCTATCTCTTTATGCAAAATTCAGAGTTTTGTAGGTGACAACAAAGTCAGAAAAATGGAATATGGTTTTACATCTCATTTGACTTTACTCATGAATCTCTATTCTGATACAAACACATCCTTTCGATTTCTTATTCTAATCAAAATGGTCATAATAAGAAATTGGCAAGGCGAGCGGAATTATAGTCTTGGTTAAGAATTTTTCATTTTTTCTATGAAAAATCCTGAATTCTCTTAGACATTTCCATGTATAATTTCAAATGATAGAAGTTATCTCTGATCACATACCTGATTTTCTATCCGGAGAATACGTTTTCAAAGTTATGGTTGGCAAAAAATGTGTACACATTGTTACCACCCTGGAAGAGTATTATGTAAAACTAAAGACTCACATGTATACACCCCTTTTGTATAAGGTTGATTTTTATACTAGATTGGCCTACGTTTGTGGCTGTTTGAATCTGGAGTATAACAAATCGAGAGATACAGTTTTTACGTTCTACATAAGAAAAATCAATACATTGACCTGGAAAGCATGGTTCAGTGTTAGTCCAGAAAAAGATGAGATTGAAAGTTTAACATAATTCTTAACAAATGGATAGACAGGCATTGGAGTTTTTCCAAGATATTGTCAAGGATCATCCACGTTCAGTTGACCTTTGGGTCAAAACCCTAAACTTATTCCTGAAACCAAGAGTTAATGAATACCAGAGTGTGTGGAATACTGTTCGCATGATAGACCTTTCCTACTTTGGGGGAGAACTGGAAAAGATAGAATCTCAAGAAATTAAGAATAAAACAGATATGATTGTTCCTCAACAATATATATCAGATATTAGCCAATCTCCATACTTGATTCAAGCGGAAGTGAAATTTGGGATATATGCTACCCTCCTCTATGCCAAAAAACTTAGAATGGTTATTAGTACCTCAGAAACGGAGAATATCTATGATTGTATCATAAAGAAACTTTTTTATCTGAAATCAGCTCCTCGTAAATCCGAGTTTAGATACATCCCCACTGACATCCACCCCACGCCGTTGGTATTGAAAGAATACAAGAACGTGGAGACCCTGGATTTAACCTCCAATGATACTGTGAAAAATGAAGACCTTAATACAGGTCTTGTCTCCTTGAATTTAACGAATAATCACATGATCACAAATGTAGGTCTAGAACATCTCCAAAATCTTACATCTCTAAACTTGATGTACAACACCACAATTACAGATATAGGATTGTCAGTTGTTCCAAATCTTCTTGAACTTGATCTAGAAAGTAACTCAACTGTGACAGATTCCGGGTTAAACAAATTGACCAAACTTGTTTCTCTGAATTTAACAGATAATGATACGATCACAGATAAAGGTGTCGAGAACCTCAAAAATCTAACAAGTCTGGATCTGACGGATAATAATACCATCACAAACAGAGCTCTATCTAATCTGATAAAACTCAACTCTCTCTATCTGGCAACAAATAGGTCAATTACAGAGGTTGGTTTATCAATGCTTACCAACCTAACTCTACTTGATCTGGATGATAATCTCACATTCCGGGGATCCTCTCGAGGAGGACTAAAAGATTTAACCTCGTTGAGTTTGGCGTATAATTCGGTGATCACTGACAAGTTTGTTGGACGCCTCACAAACCTTACATCTTTGGATTTGAACGAAAACGATACCATCACAAACAACGGATTGAAACCATTGGTAAACCTGAACATGTTAAGTTTATATGGAAATAACAAAATAACAAACTCGGGGTTAAAGACCCTCAAAAAGTTGATCATCCTAGACTTGACGTATAACTACAAGATAACACCAGCAGGTTTGAAACCCCTTGAGAATCTCTACAATGTTATTAAAGAGCCCAATTACACCAACAGGGATCTTTGGATTGGATCGACTGATGCCATCATAAGTGAAAGACCAGATGTAGGTCTGTGATGTCTCCAACGGGAGAAGATTCAGTATCAAAATGATACTGAATCTTAGATTCTTAGAAGAGATCTTCAAGTTGGTCTGTAACATCAGACCATGTTTCATAGGCTAGATTTCTACCCAATACTATCTGTTTGTATTCGTTGGGTATTTCAGGGGGATTTTCAATTGTTCTTATTAAGTCTTCCTTGTAGTTTTGAACCGTGGTTTTCACCCCAAATTTTACAGTTTCCGATAGAGCCATTGTTGGAATAACAACTGGTATACAACCTGCTATCTGTGCTTTGTATCCAGAAACACAGAATAATTCTATCCCTGTGCATGGGTGTACCCAAAACTGGGCCTTTTTGTAAAGAGACTCCATTTCAGATTCTGATAAAAATCCAAGAAACTTCACACCTGGAATTGTTTGGGTAAACTTTCCTCCATAAGTGACCATCAGTTCAGCTCCAGTTTTGGCATATACATCCCCCCATATATTCAATAAAATGTTCAACCCCCTGTCGGGACTTGAAGAATAGAGGCAAAGTTTAGGGATTTTGTCTGATGGAGACGATATATATCTTTCATGGTGGCATGCAAGGGGGATGACTTTCACTCCTTCTCCTTTTCCCAGCAAGTTGTCAACATGCCAGTTAGAGATCCCCACAACGTGGTCAAATTCTTTAAAATTTTCAGCCCTGTCGTTCACATCATTTGTAACATAAATATTTCTCTTTCCCAGTAAACTGGGAACTGCCTTGAAGGCAATCAGTATGTTTCGCTTCTCTGTGTTTTCAGTGTACGCGGAGTGTGGTAGATATTTGACCCCGTTGTGATCTCCATAAGATCCTGATTGATCAATATTCAGATAGACAACTACCTCGTAGTTTCTTTTAGCCAATTCATTAGCCGTCTCCACGACATACTCTTCCGACCCTCCCAGAAATTTTTTCATTGGGCTCCAACCACCTGATACAAAATTAGTATAAATCTCTACGAAACCCATTAAATTTGGAGGTTGCTCACTTTAGAACAAATTTTAATCTGAAAAGATTGTAATCATGGTCTGCCCTTACTGCAAAAGATATCCCTGCGCGTGTTCATCCCTCTTCATTCACCAGGATGATATTTCACCTAGAGATGAATATCTTCCATACCACCCCCTATGTAAAACTTGTGGCCACTACCACAAACATTGTCTGTGTAAAAACACTCGTTGTCCTCATTGTGGAAAGCATGTTTGCAGGCATGCAAATTTAAAGGCCAAAACCTCACACCTTCTTAACCTCCCTCTTAACGATCTCTACACAAATCTTGTATCTGACATGAAAGAGGCCAAGGCCAATATGAGTTCTAAGGATAAACACAGGATGGAAGAATCTTTGCACGAATTGAAAAGTGTTATCAAGGACCTTCATTTAATGACTAGAAATCAACGTAAACATCTTATTGATCAAGCACATGTTACAGCTGAAATTCTTGAAAATGAGAAGAATAGAGAAAACTTCACACCCTTTTGGGAAATTAGCAGACACAGGTTCTATCTACCCAGGAGATTTTGGGGTTGGAGGAGATATCTGAATCCCTACATGTGGTATTATTACAGGCCCTATTACTGGTAAAAACAATTTAGTACTGAACAGTACTAAATTATTAAATTATTAACTGGAGTAATAAGAAATGGCGTGTTCTAGATCAAGTGCACCCTACAGATTTCTTTGGGAGGTATCCGACACATCTGGAAATGGACAAGATTTGTTGGATATGGTCAGCAGGTCATATTATCCTCTTGAAGAAGATTTTCCCCACACAGGAAGATGGTTGCCACAAAACATAGCCCAACCTGTACCAAACCGGGTGAACGTGGGTAACTATACAAAAGTTGTGAAACCTGTACCACAACTCTATGGGAGAAATACTCAAATGACTTCAAAGAGTGGTTATGTTTCACTTGGAAACTACAACAACCTTCCATGAATTTTGGTAACAACTCCAGAATATTTTCTTATCCTTAGGATGGGAAAAATGACATTTCCTAAGATTGTACCATATTTAAAACGGGTTGATCATGAATCTTTATTCTGACCTGAATATATACCTGATACGATTCTGTTCTGAAAAAGCTTTGAAGGGGATGGTATTGGTCAATAAAGAATTTTCAATCCTATCTGTGATAGAGATTAAGGAACGGGCTTCTAGGAAACTAGATGTTTCTGAAAATGGTTTACCAGAACTTCCAAAATATTACCCTAAAGGACATCTGTGCAAAGGGGAAGAAATAGACTATTCCAAGATTGAGTATTTGAATTGTTCTGGGAATCATTTAACCTCACTTCCAGATTGTTTGGTAAATTGTGAATACTTGAATTGTTCTTGGAATCAATTAACCTCACTTCCAGACTGTCTGGTAAATTGTGAAGTCTTGGGGTGTCGTTATAATCAATTAACCTCTCTTCCAGATGGTTCAAACGGATTGAAAAATTGTAGAGAGTTGGATTGTTCTCACAATAAATTGACCTTTCTTCCAGACAACCTGGAAAAGTGTGAGATATTAGATTGTTCTTCCAATTACTTGTCATCATTTCCAGATTATGGTAAAAATCGTCCAAGGGGTTTTTTAAGGTGCAGAACAATGAACTGTAATTTCAACTATATAACCTTGATTCCAGACTATTTTTTCAATTGTAATTTACACTGTCTTTGCAATCCAATATCTGAATTTCCCCCTCCAGATGGATATTTAGCCTATATAGACATTACTGATTCTGGAATATTTAATATGTATGGTTAAAGATTCTTTGGCCATTCTTGGCCAAAGAATCTGGCATATTTCTAAATGGTTGGAGTTCCTTTTGGTATACCAAATTCTAGACTTGTCGATGTATTTTTAATAGGACCCATCACAGTCCTTTTTAGCTTCTTTGTGAAGGAGGAATGGTTGTCGTTGTTTATCTTGTTTTCAGGTATACTTACTATTGTATATAATGGTATTAATTGGGCCAATATCAACACCAATTCTCAGCTCAAATGGATTCCAGAATCATGGAGGAAGAAATTTATTCATCCTATTAGAGGCAAAACTCAACTTGTGAGACTATTGAACCTGTTGATCATGTACCCACTTTTTATTTACGCGTTCTGGATTGTCACCAAAAGGATGACTGGAAAACCTTGTATCACTCAAAAAATTGTGGTGGTGTTGTTTGGAATCTTCGCGATTCTTGGATTTCTCTACAATTTGAAAAATTTCCTATCTCACGATACAATCTGAAAAAATGAGATTTGAAATTTAGTTTGGTGTTAGTTTGACTTCATGAAATTCCCAAACAGGATAGAAGACTATGTTGAAAATAATCTTGTCAAGGAGTGGGATGAGTTTTTTTGGACAGATACAAAGAACGTCAAGAAAAACTTTAGAGATGGAATGAAAAAAAATTATGCCATACTTGTGAAAAGAAACGGAACCTATAAATTTCTCCACGAATCAGGTGAAATTTTCGATTCTATACAAATAATGGTTAGAACTACCTCTAAAATTCAAATAAAAACACCACCTGTACAATATCTCTATGTTTACAATTCCCACAAATTCTCTTATGCCAAACTTGTAGATCTGTATAAAAACATGGTTTCATCTGATCTCAGTGAGACGCTCAAGTCTGAATGGTCCCGTTTAACAATTAAAAGTTATTCTGTACTGATAAGTGTTACATCCTGGTACTACAAGCAGGCTATTTCTACTCTCCCGGAGATGGAAAAAATATTAGCAAATAAATATCCTAAAACAGGTTTAATTGTTCTTCAGATTACAAACAAACATACCAATGAAATTGAGGATCGTATTATTTGCTAATAGTCTTTCTCTTATCTGATTTTCAGATAAGAGAAACGTTTACGTGAAGTAAAATCTTGAAGTCTTTCCACCAACCTTTGGAAAACCTCTATAATTGGCTAGTTTGATAAACTGACCATCAAACTTTTGAGACTCTACCGTGGGGTCATACAACCTCTGAGATTCAACAAAGTATGATTCCCATCTTGCGTGTTTGTTTCTCTGACCCTGATGGTTTCTAAATTCATTGGTAATATACATAACGACACGCTGATTCAACTTTGGAATAACCTCATTCCATTCTAACAGAACTCTTTCCATTACACGTATAATACTAGCTCTATCAACAAGGATATCCTGAACAAACTCTCTTTTCAAGACTTCTTTTATTTTATTTTGAATGAACCTGATATTATCTTCATCAAAGTATCCAAAGGGAATATTGGCTCCCGGGGCCAATGTATGTAGAGTTGAGATAGATGACATCCTTTGTAACTACATGTCAAAAGAAAAAACTTCATGTTGAAATTCTTCTACAATTTGGTGTGTGTCTCACACCCTGTAAATATAAATATTCTATGGTAGAGTTATAGGCCTTCCAGTCAACAACACCACTTGATTTCCTGAATGCTTTTTGAAGTTCTGATTCCACCTGTTTTTTGGTTTTATTCTGCATCTTCCTGGTTAACTCTGGGATATTCTTGTATCCCATTCCTATCAAATTTCTTTCATACCTTTCCCCCACGAATTTTATTCTTTGAAGAGAGTTTTTGGGGAGATGTTTGACCTTTTCATTATTCATTCCAGCTCCATATCCAGATCTCATACATTCATAGCGTGTTCCAACCCTAGTGTACCTCCTTTTACAATTTTTGGGGATATTACTTTTTCCACACCAAATTGTGGGGATTTGACAATCCTCGATCTTGAACCTTGACATTGGTTAATTAATACTACTTCCAATAAAATGGTGTTGAGAATTGGGTTTCCATAACAAACACCAAAGGGGAACTAAAGGATGAAGCCTCTAAAAAATAGACGTTTCTAATAGTCATTAACAGAATTGCCCAAATACTATCCCAAAGGACATCTGTGCGAGAGGGAAAAAAATGACTACTTCAGGATTGAGTATCTGAATTATTCTGATAATAAATTAACCTCACTTCCAGATTGTCTGTCTGAGAAATTGTGAAAAGTTGGTTTGTTCAATAAATAAAATAACCTCACTTCCAGAAGGTCCTAACGGACCTCGATTCCAGATTATCTAGAGAATTGTAAAATAATAATGTTAAAAGTTTCTCATTCCATGATGAAAAACGCGAGGTTACTGAAGGCCTTTTAAGATTTGGGTATTTTTATTATCCAATCTCTAGATGTACCCTTGTTATGTGGTGTACAAAAATAAAATATTAGAACAGGTTTGATTGTCTTCAACTTTCGATAAAAATGATATTAAAGAATTGGTATCCAGAACTAATACCCCAAATCCAAAGTGAACAAAAAGATTATCAAAATGGCTGATCGTAGAGAAGTTTTTATTCCGTGTGGACAAAGAATTGATCCTCAAAAACTAGGTGTTCAAAAGGCTCGTACCATAAAATACAGAAACAAGACTGAATCGTGCCAAGGAGACATCTTTTATCTAGATGAAGACGGAGGGGAGGCTGATCTCCTTTTGGAGACTCCCAGAAGTTTTCTTGTCAATGGGATTCATGAAAGATTTGCCTTTGGCACATCTAAGGAAGAAATGACACAGGACAAGCTTCAGGGATATGAGATTCTCTTACCCATGACCAGCAAGGACACCATCGAGGAACCAACAGAAGATGAAGCGATATTCAAGGAGAATCTAGACATGATATATGATGCAACTTTTAATGCATACGAGAGGGAGGCTGATGATGATGACACTCTTATCCCCCATCCATCCCAAAGCACTTTTAGTGTGGTCGCCAAGAAGGGAAGATCGTATGTTCTTAAACCAATCTATGATTGGTCCAAACTTAAGGACGAAAACGAAAAGTACACTATTCCAAATCATGAATATCCACAAACCTGCAAGGTGAAGCTTCAAACACGTGGAAAGGGTAATGATATTACCTGTCAAACTCCAATTTACCGCCTCATTGAATCTACTGATACTGATGTTTTTGACGATGTTGAACACGTGTCTTCGTTTACCGGAAGACATTGCCATTTCAAGGGAGTTATTTATCCTGAATGCATCTATTATGGTTCTCATGGAAAACAATCTTGGGGAGCCTCGATTCGTCTGAAGCTCACCGAGGGGGCGTTTAAGCCAGTGGGAAATGGAGCTCCAAGACGCAGAAGACGTCTTCGTCCAGCTGTGTCTACAAGTACAAATTCGAATGAAGATGATGACAATTTTGCAGACCCATTTGGAGGTTCTGCCAAGAACAAACTTGTATCCAAGATGACTGATAATTCTGATAGTGAATCTTCAGAAGAAGAAAAACCAAAGAAACTTGCGAAGGGGAGAACCACGACTAGAAGGGGACGCAGAACCAAAAAATAGATGAAATTATTTCACATCCTCCTGGGATGTGAAAATCTTGTCCAATTGTAATGGGAGATATAGATTATACCATTAGGGGAAGAACACCTTTTGCCACCAGGAACGAGACATTGGCCTTGACCAAGAGAAACGGAGATATCATCCCCGCTGTGTGGAATATAGGAAACACACCTTTGAAACAGGAAGCATCTCTGGCTTTTGACAAACTGATCAAATCAGTTTATTATTCTACAGGTTCTGAATGGGTTGCACTTTCTAAAATACTGGAAGCTGGCATTGGTATAACTCTTGTAGACACTCCAACATCAGTTATAGTCAGCTCTACAGGTGAAAATATTATCTTGATCTCAGCTGGAGGTTCAGAATCCTTGGTGAATGATGGAACAGGTCCTTCACTAACTGTGAAAGGATTATCTCCAGGTACAAACATCACCCTAACAGATAATGGAGATGAAATTGTTATTGATGCGGCTGGAGGAACTACAATTTTAACTGAAAATGGGACTAGTTTGATATCAACGCATCAATGTATTCTATCAAAAAACGAATCTGGAATTGATTTTAACGGGAATTCAAACTCTATCACTTCGTGTACAATAACGGATAACACGAACGAGGGTATACTAACAGGTGATGAGGGACTTTTTTCAAGTAATCATATATCTGGTAACGCCTCGGCAATTTCTTATTATGACCATTTTGATCAAATAAGAAATCACTCAAGTCCCTCTTTCCAAAGTAGTACACAAGTGTACCGTTAACCTTTGGTAGGTGACTTACTCCGGAGGCTCGGAGTTAGAGAACT
>Ga0210123_1000311_pt1 | contig 31865 bp, 23 predicted proteins | sample Muzzi_PWB_D2_FD_185535 | JGI IMG/M metagenome (GOLD analysis project Ga0210123, IMG submission 185535) | Wetland microbial communities from San Francisco Bay, California, USA, that impact long-term carbon sequestration - Muzzi_PWB_D2 (SPAdes) | ecosystem: Environmental > Aquatic > Marine >... | reverse complement strand
CTCCCCACCAGCGAGCGCGCCAGGTGAAACCCGTTCTCCGGCAGCAGGGCGTCCAGGGTGTAGCCGGAGACCCGGCGGGGGATCGGTGGGAAGCGCTCACGGACGGCGTCGCCGTAGCGCTCGGCGAGGTCGGCCAGGCGGCCCACGATCTCGCCCCGACGCCCGCCGGAGGTCACGATCCTGCGTCGCGCGGCGCCGTCGGTGGCGCCGAGGGCCATGCGCGTGCCGTCGTAGGTCAGCACGTCGAGGGCGCGGACGTTGTCCGAGGTGCGGCCGGCGAGCACCGAGTGGACGCCGCAGGAGTTGTTGCCGAGCATGCCGCCGATCGTGCAGCGGTCGTGGGTGGCCGGGTCGGGGCCGAAGGTGAGGCCCAAGGGCTCGGTCGCCTGGCGCAGGTGGTCGAGCACCACCCCCGGCTCGACCCGCGCCAGCCGCCGGTCCGGGTCCACTTCGAGCACCCGCCCCATGTGGCGCGAGAAGTCGAGCACCACCGCCAGGTTGCAGCACTGGCCGGCGAGGCTGGTGCCGGCGCCCCGGCCGAGGATCGGCGCGCCGTGGCGGCGGCACTGGGCGACGGCGGCCTCCACGTCGCCGGCATGCCGGGGGCGGACGACGCCGATCGGCACCTGTCGGTAGTTGGAGGCGTCGGTGGCGTAGAGGGCCCGCTCCCCGTTGCCGAACAGCACCTCGCCTTCGAGCTCGCGGGCGAGGTCCGCGGCGAGGCCGCGCGCGTCCCCCGGCCAGTCGCGGGGAGGCACCCGGGTCCAGCGCGCCGGTCGTCCGGCCGCGGGGAGGTCGTCGTCGTTGCTGCTCACGGGGCCATCCTACTGGTCTGGGCTTGCGCCCGGGAGGTCGGGGTCGGCCGCCACGCTGCGGGTTGAATATTTGTTGTCACGAAATCACTTGGTTGTGCACATAAGAAATACACGAGAAGCATGGGCATGCCCCCGGAAGGCCGCAGATCGAGCCCGGAGGACGACATCTTTCGCGGTCCAGCCGCGGGCGCCCGCCCGGGAGGGCTTCCATCCAAGACCCCCGCAATGGGAGGAGAATCGATGAACGTTCGGTACATCGTCTGTCTCACCGCAGTCGCACTCCTGGCAACCGCCGGCTACCTGCCGGCCAACCCGCCGCCGGACCCGATCTCGATCGACGCCCACTCGCCGTCGATCCCGCTCTGCGTCAACCCGAAGAACCCGGCCGACATCTACGGCCTCGTGGGTGGCGGCAACGGCTGTGACGTCAACCCGTTCGGTGGCCCGGTGATCCACGTGCCCGCCCCGAACTACGGCGTGACCGCCCAGGACGAGAACGACGGCCACTCGGCCGGCGAGCTCGATCCGTTCGCGCCGGTGGCGATCTACTTCTCCGGTGACAAGGCGTCCCAGGGGCTGCCCGGGACCGAGTACGAGATCGAGGAGAACAACTTCCAGGCCGCCGGCGACCGGTTCGTCACCAACGGCCTCACGGTGGGTTCCCCGGCCATGTCGATGGCCGCCTGCGCGCCGACCACCATCGGTCCGCCGGCCTTCCCCGGCCGGCCCGCCAACATTCTGTCGGTCAACCAGGACCAGTACAACGAGATCCCGTCGATCGGGGCGAGCGTGCTCAACCGCAACCGGATCCTGGACAACATGGACGCGGTCGAGCTGCAGCTCTTCGACATCGACGGCGACAACATCCACGACCGGCCGATCTACTTCACCGTCGACAAGGTCAGCCCGAGCTACCCGGGTGGCCCGTCGGACATTCTGTTCTCGCCGCCGGGCGCTCCCGGCTTCGCCGTCTTCTCGTTCGCCCCGCAGATCGGCCTGACCAATCGGGACAACGTCGACGCGATCGCGGTCTATGACGTGAACGGCAACGGCATCGCCGATCCTGGCCTGGACTACGTGGTCTTCTCCCTCGACCGCGGCTCGCCGTCCCTGGGTGGCTCGCCGGCCGATCTCTTCGTCTCCGATTTCAGCGGCTCCTTCTGCCTGTTCCTGAAGGCCGCCGATCTCGGGCTCGCCCGGTGCGACAACGTCGACGCGGTCGACGTCGAGATGAACGAGGTGGAGGTCTTCGAGCAGCCGCCGGTGGAGGAGGAAGTCGGCACCATCGAGCCGCCGCCGGTTCCCTGACGTCTCCCACGGTCGGGACCGCTTCCGGGGTTTGCCCCCCGGGGGCGGTCCGTTCCCCCCGCACGGCATCCCCTCCTCGTTCGCTTCGCTGCGCGATCCTCTCCATCCGGGTGGTCGCTCGCTTCGGCTCGCCCCGGTACAATGGCGCGGCCCGGGCCCCCAGGGCCCCGGTTTCCTGCCATTCCAACCCGAATCGAAGCCATCACAAACCGACCAACTCGAGAGGAGATGTCGATGGCCCGCAGACGAGTGATCATCATGGGAGCGGCCGGCCGCGACTTCCACAACTTCAACACACTCTTCCGTGCCGACGACCGCTATGAGGTGGTCGCCTTCACCGCGGCACAGATCCCCGACATCGAGGGCAGGACCTACCCGCCGTCGCTGGCGGGGGACCTCTACCCCGAGGGCATCGCGATCCACCCGGAGGAGGACCTGGAGCGGTTGATTCGCGAGCACGACGTGGACGAGGTCTGGTTCTCGTACTCCGACGTGCCCCACACCTACGTCATGAACAAGGCGAGCCAGGTGATCGCCTGGGGAGCCCACTTCGGCGTCTGCTCGGCGACCAGGACGATGATCGAGTCGACCAAGCCGGTGATCGCCATCACCGCGGTCAGGACCGGCGTGGGCAAGAGCCAGACCACCCGCCACGTGGCCCGGGTGCTCAAGTCGATGGGCAAGAAGGTGGTGGCGATCCGCCACCCGATGCCCTACGGCGACCTCGCCAAGCAGGCGGTCCAGCGCTTCGCCACCTACGACGACCTGGACAAGCACGAGTGCACGATCGAGGAGCGCGAGGAGTACGAGCCGCACATCGACAACGGCTTCGTCGTCTACGCGGGCATCGACTACGAGGCGATCCTGCGCGAGGCCGAGAAGGAGGCCGAGGTCGTGCTCTGGGACGGCGGCAACAACGACACGCCGTTCTACAAGCCGGACCTCCACATCACCCTGGTCGATCCGCACCGCCCCGGCCACGAGCTCTCCTATTTCCCGGGCGAGACCAACTTCCTCATGGCCGATCTGCTCCTGGTCAACAAGGTCGGCACCGCCGACCCGGCGAACGTCAAGCAGGTGCTGGAAAACTGCCGCATCCACAACCCGGACGCCCAGGTGGTCCAGTGCCGCTCGAAGATCACCGTCAGCCAGCCGGAGCTCATCCGGGGCAAGCGGGCGCTGGTGGTCGAGGACGGCCCGACGCTCACCCACGGCGGCATGACCTACGGCGCCGGCTGGTTCGCGGCCAAGGACGCCGGAGCGGCGGAGATCGTCTCGGCGGTGGAGTACGCGGTCGGCTCGATCAAGGAGACCTACGATAAGTACCCCAACGCCCGGAACGTCTTGCCGGCCATGGGCTACGGCGCGAAGCAGATCGAGGAGCTCCGCCAGACCATCGAGGCCACGCCGGCCGACGTGGTGGTCGAGGGCACGCCGATCCAGCTCGACCGGGTGCTCGAGGTCTCGAAACCGGTCGCCAACGTGACCTACGAGCTCGACGAGGTCGAGCCCGGAGCGATCGAGGCGGCGATCAAGAAGGTGTTGGGCTAGGCGCGGAGCGCCGCCAACGTCCGTTCCAGGCGGGAGGCCGATTCGGCTCTCCCGCCTGGGCGGCTCCGCTCCAGCCAGAGGGGCCCGTGCTCCTCGATCAACCTTCCCACCTCGGCGGCCAGGCGCCGCCGCTCCTCTGTCGGCAGCTCCTCCAGCGCCATCTCCCGTCCGGCCGCGAGCCGTGCCCGGCCGATTCTGCAAGCCGTCGCCAGGGCCCGGGCGACCCAGCGGAGCTCCCGCACCACCAACTCCCCGTCAGGGCGCTCCGGTCGGGCGTGCTCGAGATCCGCGGCAGCCTCCAGAATCTCCCGTTCGCCCCGGTCGAGGCCCTCGCTCGTCAGTCCCTCGTAGCGCCCGTGGGTCAGGTCCTGGTGGGCGAAAGCGAGGAGGTAGAAGAGGCTGGTGCCGTTGCGGTCTCGGGTGCCGACCGTGCGGTGGGCGTCGCCCAGGCGGAGGGCTGCACGGGCGAGCGAGCCGGCCGGGCTCGGGTTCGGGTCGCGGTGGAGATGAAGGTCGATCCAGCGTGCCAGGCGCTCCTGGGAAGCGAGGTCCGCTCCGGCGTTCCACGCGCAGGCGGCACCCGCCGCGAGCGGCGCTTCCGAGACCGCCGGCGGCTGGAGGTGACCGAAGTCTCCCCAGTCGGTGACGAGCACTCCGCGTGCTCCGGCGTCGACCGCCGTCCGGGCCGCCTCGGCCAGGTTGCCCAGGGCGTTGGTGGTCCGCCCGGCGAGGCTCGACCAGGAGCTGGTGCCGGGGCAGAGCAGAAAGTCGAGGCCCGAGGCGGCGAGCCTGGAGGTGGCCTCGGCGAACGGGTGGCCCGCCTCGTAGCCCCAGGCGAGGGCGACGGCGTCCGCCGGCACAGCGGCGCCGATCTCGTTCCCCTTGCCCGCGGCGATCTCCTCGAGCACCATGTCGCCCCAGAACTGCATCCGGTGGCCCCGCTCGCGGACCAGCCCGTGGACCCCCCGCAGGAACTCCAGATACACGGCCGCCTTGCCGCGCTCGGCGCACGCCCCGGCCGAGCGCCCGCGGCCCAGGTCGAGGGTCTCGTCGAGGCCGACGTTCAGCCAGCGGCTCTTGAAGCAGGGGAGGAGCTGGTCGTAGAGGTCGGCCAGGAGATCGAGGCACCGGGGGTCGGTGGGGCAGAGGCTGAACGGCTCGGGCAGGTCGCTGAAGGGGTGGTCGATTCCCTCCGGCACCTCGGCCAGGGGACGGTAGCGCTCATGGACGAGCCAGCGGTGGAGGTGGCCGAAGCTGTTCTGGTTCGGCACCAGCTCGAGGTAGCGCCCGCGGCAGTGCTCATCCAGAGCACGGATCTCGCCGGGCGTGAGCGGGCTCGCCCCGGCCCAGACCTGCTCATGGCCCCGGTAGGCGAAGGTGTGCTCCGTGTAGAGCTGGAGCTGGTTGATCTTGAGGTCGGAGAGCAGATCGACCAGACGGAAGAGCTCGGAGAGCGTCGGCACGCGGCAACGGCTGACGTCGAGGAGCACGCCGCGAACCGCGAGATCGGGCCGGTCGGTGACTTCGAGCCCAGCGACCCGGAGCGGCGCGCCGGGCTCGGTCCTTCGGAGCGGTTCGTGGGCGCGGAGCCACTGGAGGAGGGTTCGCGTGGCGTAGAAGAGCCCCGCAGGCTCGCGGGCGGCGAGGCGGACGCCCTCGGGGCCGATCGAGAGGCGGTAGCCCTCGGGGTGGTCCGGCGCTTCGGTCGAGCGGCCCGAGCGGACGAGCTCGATCGACGGAGCATCGGTGCTCGGCGGGGCGTCTGCCTCCGGCAGCCGTGGACGAAAGCCGAGCCGGGCGAGGCCCTCGCAGAGGCTCTGGCGGATCGCTTCGAGCTCCGGGGTGACCGGGTCCAGGCGCACCACCGGGCTCGCTCCGAGGGCGACGGACTGGCCCGTCGTCCGGGCCTCGTGGGGCGGAGGCAGCAGACGAGAGGCCGGATCCGGGGCGGATGGCGCATGGGAACGGGAGGCCGCCGGCATGGTGTGGGCATTCTCCCATCGTCTTCGCCGTCGCGTGCGATCGGGCGCGATCCGGGCGCGATCGGAGTTGGCCAGGCGCGCGGGCCACGGTCTGTCGGGCACTCCGTGTCCGGCACCGGATCGGCACCGGATCGAGGGGCAGATTTTGGGTCGTCGAAGATTTTGTTTGACCTTTCGGTAGCAAGCGTAGTAGCCTTTTTCCTAAGAAGCCCGGCGCATCGAAACCAAATCGGACGCTGTCCGTACAGGGACACAGACCCATGAGGGTCGGTGCGCCCGAGACCTCGTGACCGTGAGGGGCGGCCTCGAGCCGAGGTAAGGTCCACCGTGGCCTGACCCGAGAGAGCCCCCATCCCCACTGTCCAAGTCTCGATGCAGGACCGACGCCGTCGATCAAAGTGGTCGCCGGTTTCGGGACGAGCTCACGCGGGGCTGCACGCCGCGGAACACAGCAGGAGTCGGTTGGTATCGCATTTCGAACCCCGACGACTGCAAGAGATCAGGAGTACGAAATGTGTGCCATGGGCAAAGTCAAGTGGTTCAACGAGTCCAAAGGGTTCGGTTTCATCACGCCGGACGACGGCTCGAAGGACTGCTTCGTTCACTACTCGGCGATCCAGGGCAACGGCTTCCGGACCCTGAACGAAGGTGAAGCGGTCGAGTTCGACATCGTCCAGGGCCAGAAGGGCCCGGCTGCCGAGAACGTTTCCCGAGTCGGCTGAATCCACGACTCACCGAGACGTACCAACGCCCCGCGGAGCCCTCCGCGGGGCGTTCCCTTTTGTGGCGGGGCGCTGCGGTATCGCCAGGCGGCGCGGATAGACTCGGTGGACGCGCCGCACCCCGAGACCGACCTCCAACCACCCTCAGAGGGAGGAAACCTCCGATGTCGCCCAACCGCTCCGCCCGCCTCGTGACCTTCGGCCCGGTCCTGGCCACCGCCCTGCTGCTCGTGTGCAGTGCCGTTGTCGCAGCCCCCCTCGCCGCCGCCAAGACGGTGCCGCCGGGCAAGACGACGGCCGAGGTGCTCGACGGCTCGAAGCCCACCGACTGGCGCCCCCTCGATCCGGAGAACAGCCTCTACGTGACCCTGCCGGGCGGCCGGGTGGTGATCGAGCTGGCGCCCGCGTTCGCGCCGAACCATGTGGACAACATCCGCAAGCTCGCCCGGCAGAGGTACTTCGACGGCCTGGCGGTGGTCCGCTCCCAGGAGAACTACGTCGTCCAGTGGGGCGACCCCAACGCCGAGGACGTGGCGAGGCGGCGGTCGTTCGGGAAGGCGAAGAGCTCGGTGCCGGCGGAATTCGACCGCTCGTTCAAGGTCGCGGAGGGCGGCGCGCTGCCCTTCACCCCGCTGGGCGGCGGCGACGCCTACGCGCCGGTGGTGGGGTTCACCGAGGGCTTTCCGGCGGCCCGGGATCCGGAGACCGGCCGCACCTGGCTCACCCACTGCTACGCCATGGTCGGCGCGGGGCGGGGGATGACGGCGGACTCCGGGAGCGGCGCCGAGCTCTACGTGGTGATCGGCCACGCGCCGCGGCATCTGGACCGGAACGTCACCCTCGTCGGCCGCGTGGTCGAGGGCATGGAGGTGCTCACCACCCTGCCGCGCGGCACCGGCGCCCTCGGCTTCTACGAGGACCCGGCCGAGTATGTGCCGATCGTCTCGATCCGCGTCGGGAGCGACCTGCCGGAGGCGGAGCGGGCGCACCTCGAGCTGCTCCGCACCGACACCGAGACCTTCCGCGCCCTGATCGACGCCCGCCGCTGGCGCCGGGAGGAGTGGTTCCTCGACCCGGTGGGCCACGTGGGCCTCTGCAACGTGCCGCTCCCCGTGCGGCCCATCCGTCCGGCCCAGCCGGCTCCGCCGGCCACGCCGGACGAGGCGCCGGGCGACGGCCGCTGAGCCGCGTCCTCGCCGACCGATCCCGGTCCGGGCGCCCGGATGAGGCCCCCTCGTTCGCGCCGGGCCGACACCGGTTGACCTGGCGGCCGGGAATCCATAGACTTTTGCACATTCGAGTTATCTGAACAATTGACGGAGCTGAGTGTAAGGGCTCGCGCCGGACGCGCGCCCCGTATTCCGCTCTCTCATCCCATGGAGGACGAATGATGCAGAAGCAGATGGTCTCCCTGTGCACTCCCGCTGTCCCCGCTCGGAGCCTCGCGTTGGCTCTTGCCCTGGCGCTGGTCGTGATTCTGATCCCGTGCCTGGCGGCCCCGGCCACGGCCCAGGCGCCGTTCGGAACGAACCTGCTGCCGGGCGACGCGGCCCCGGCGCCGGTGGCGCTCCCCGCGCCCAACGGCTACGCCGAGACGGTGTACGCTGAGTACGCCGCCGGCACCGGCGACCGGATCGCCTTCGAGGTCGAGACCGTGGCCTCCGGGCGTCTCGCCAGCCTCGCCGGCCAGCAGTTCGGCGACCTGGTCACCGCTCCGGAGGAGCTGGTGGTCGCGTCCCAGTTCGGTACCCAGCTCCGGAACCCCCGGTTTGTCAGCAGCTTCGACGGCGTCTTCGACTTGACCGATCTCGATGCGGCCATCGACCGCTTCGGCGAGGTCGGCTACCCGTTGGAGCTCGGGCGGTATCGCACGCTGAACGTCCGCACCACTCTCGGCACCGAAACCCGCGAGCACCAGGCGATGGAGCTCTGCTGGCAGTCGCTCGGCCACTGCGCGGTCTTCGACCCGGCGGTGGTCTTCCTCCAGTCGATGGTCGACAACCGCGTGCGCCTGGCGGCCGAGGGCTGGGGCCCGCGGATCCTCGAGGTGCGCAACCCCGACGCCCCGAACGGCGCCCATGCCAAGGCGACCTCCGCCACCACCGCCGCCGTCTGCGGCCTGGCGAGCAACCCGTCCGTCAAGGACCGGAGCTACTACTGGGGCGGCTACTGGGTCGAGTACCGGGACATCTTCGGCATCACCCTGGTGCGGAAGGACCTGGGCTCCCAGCGCTCCGGCATCCGCTGCGACTCCAACTGCAACCCCCAGCCCTACGGCTACAGCAACGCCTCGAGCTGCTACGGCACCCTGGGCTGGAACTGTGCGTGCGACAACGCCTTCGGCTACGGCACCGGTGGCTCGAGCGGCAAGTGGATCGCCGAGTCGAAGTGCACCCACAAGTTCCTGCTCTCCGCCCGCGCCTCGGCCTCGGTCAGCGACCTGGGCTCGATCGCCGTGGACATCTACTGGCAGATGGACGGCGGCGAAGACGCCAACGGCGGTCAGATCATCGACACCTGCGGCTACTTCTGATCCAAGCAATCACCCCGGCGTCGCGGAACCGTGCCCGGGGAAAGGAGACGGGGGAGTGTCACCAGCCACGCTCTCCCGGAGGGACGAGGCCCCGGCTCCGGCCGGGGCCTCGTTTCGTCTGGGTGGCTGCCTCGTCATGGGTTGAATGGACAGTTCGGGGGTCCAAATGAACAGTCCATCGGATGGTTGTACGGTTCATAGCAAATTGCGCTGCCTCGTCATGGGCTGATTGAACGTTTCGGAGCTCAAAAAGCACAGCTCATCGGATGGATGGACAGCTCATGCCGCCCGCGGGAGCCGTCTGAGGCGAAGGCTGTAAAATCATCGTAAGATCTGAAGCGCAATCATTCGAAGGCAAGGAAGAAGCCGTTGCCGAAGAACGCCCAGCCGACACCCTCCGCCCGCCCTCCCATCCGCGTCTTCTTCAGCTACTCCCACCAGGACGACGAGCATCGGATCCGTCTCGAGAAGGCCCTCAAGATCCTCGAGCGCCAGCGTCTGATCGACACCTGGAGCGACCGCAAGCTCCTCGGCGGCGACCGGTGGGAGGAGGGGATCGAGCGCGAGCTCGAGCAGGCCGACCTCATTCTCTTCTTGGTGAGCGACGACTTCATCGCCTCGGAGTTCATCTGGGGCAAGGAGATGAAACGGGCTCTGGAACGGGCGGAGGCGGGAGAGGCCAGGGTGGTCCCGGTGATCGTCCGCCCCTGCGACTGGCACTCTGCACCCTTCGGCAAGCTCCAGGCGGTCCCCAAGGATGGCGTGGCGGTGACTCACTCCTCCTGGGGGAGCGAGGACGAGGCCTGGACCGACGTGGCGGAGAGACTGCGTCAGGTGGTCGAGGAGATGGCCCAGAGGCCGTTGCACGAGACCGGAGGTCTGGGCCGCCCCGCCGTCAGCGGCACTCCAACGGGCTCCCCCGATCCCACCCGCTACCTCGAAGCGCTCGAGCGGCGTAACTCCTACGTCGAGATCCGGGGCATGGGCGCCCAGGTCGCCGAGCGCCTCCCTCTCGACCGGGTCTACACCCGGCTGCGGGTGACCGGCGCCGGCCCGGCAGGACGGGGAGAGGACCACGACCCAACTCCGGAACGCTTCCTCCACGACCGTCACCTGGAGCTGCCGGACGTCCTCCGCCGCTCCCGTCACGCGGTTCTGGTGGGCGATCCCGGCTCCGGCAAGACCACCTTCCTCCGCTACGCCGCCCGGGTCCTCGCCCGCTCCCTCCTCGCAGACGATCCGGCCCCGGCCAACCGGGAGCTGGGGATCGACGCTGCCAGCGCCGGGGAGATCCCCTTCCCGATCCTCGTCCGCCTGAGCCGGTTTGCCGAGTACCTCCGGGAGCATCCGGACGGCTCCTGCCCGGAGGACGCCCCGGAGCACCTGCTCCGCTACCTCGACTTCGACCTCAAAGGCCGGAACCTGGGGCTTCCCGCGGACGACCTCCGACGGCGTGTCACGGCCGGCGGCTGCTTCCTCCTCCTCGACGGCCTCGATGAGGTCCCCGGACCGCTCCGCTCCCGGGTCGGCACCATCGTCGACGAGCTCGTCGCCACCGCCCCCGCCAACCCGGGCAACCGCCACCTGATCACCTGCCGGACTCGCGCCTACCGGGGCCTCGCCCAGCTCGGTGGCCTCCCGGCCTACCCGCTCGCCACCTTCGAGGCCGACCAGGTGGCCGCCTTCGTCCGGGGCTGGAGCCGGGCACTCTTCCAGGTGCGGGGACAGGGCAAGGCGAGCGACGCCCGGGCGGATGCGGAGCGCTACGAAGAGGAGCTTCTCGGCGCCATCCGTTCCCACGAGAACGTCGGCCCGATGACCGAGAGCCCCCTCATGTTGACCATGCTCGCGGTCGTCCACTGGAACCAGAAGAAGCTCCCGGAGCGGCGCAACGAGCTCTACGACGAGGCGGTGACCTACCTCCTCGAATCGCGGAAGGACCACTCCGCCTTCCCGACACCGCTCCGCCGGGAAGCCCTCCAGGCCCTCGCCCTGGCCATGTTCACGGACGACGAGGGAGTGCAGCGCTCCTTCGGCCTCTCCGAAGCGGCCCGGGCCGTGGCTCCCGTCCTCCAGGTCCCCGACGACGAGGCGCGAGCGTTCCTCGACGAGGAGGCCCTGCAAAGCGGCCTGCTGGTCACCCGGACCGAGGGGGAGGTCGAATTCTGGCACCTTGCCTTCCAGGAGTATCTGGCTGCCCTGGAGCTCTCCACCAGCGGCGAGCACTGGGGGGTGCTCTCCCGAGATGGCCGTCTCCATGACGACCGCTGGAGCGAGGTCGTCCTCCTCGTTGCCGGGTGCCTCCGACGCCTCGGTGGCCTCCGTGCGGCGAAGCGGTTCATCGAGAAGATCCTCGCCACCGGCACCGACCGGGTGAGCCGCGCGCGGGCCGTCGGCCTCGTCGGCCGCGTGCTCGGCGACGTCAAACCCTACGGCGGCGACCCCTCGGCCGGCACGGGCTATGCCGCCGCCCTCCAGGAGACGCTGGCGATCTTCGAGCCGCCCGGAGAGGGTGAGGAGGTGGTCGAGGAGAGGGTTCGGGTCGAGGTGGGAGAGGCCCTCGGCTCGGCCGGAGACCCCCGGTTGGCGGACCCGGGAGCCAACTGGGCAACGATTCCGGGAGGGACGTTCTGGATGGGCGCGCAGGGGGTCGATCCGGAGGCGCCGGGGTACGACCCGGAGGCGTACGAAGACGAGTCCCCGGTGCGCCGGGTCACGGTCAGCCCGTTCGTCATCGGCCGTTACCCGGTGACGGTCGAGGAGTTCCGGCGCTTCGTGGAGGCGGGGGACGAGGGCTACCTGAACCCGAGCTGCTGGGGCCCGAAAGGATGGGCCTGGCGGGAGAAGGAAGATCTTCTCGCACCTGATTCCTGGAACGGGCAGCTCCGCCACTCGAATCGTCCAGTTACCGGGGTCTCTTGGTACGAGGTCGACGCGTATTGCCGCTGGGCGGGCGGCAGGCTGCCAACCGAGGCGGAGTGGGAGCTTGCGGCGCGGGGGGAGGAGGGGAGGCGGTACCCGTGGGGAGAGCAGAAGCTGGACGATCGCCGGGCCAACTTCGATATGAGCGTCGGTGCACCAACACCGGTCGGGATCTACCCCTTGGGGGCTACCCCCGCCCCCGAGGGAGCGCACGACCTCGCCGGCAACGTCTGGGAATGGTGTAACGACTGGTTCGGTGAGTATCCGCCGGCCGATGCGAAGAACCCAAAAGGGCCGAAGGACGGTGCGTCGCGGGTTTTGCGGGGCGGTTCGTTCGTCGGCTATCCGGGGTACCTGCGCGCGGCCTACCGCTACGACCTCCATCCAGGGCGCCGGGTCGACCATGTCGGGTTTCGAGTGTTGGTTGCGTCGTCGGGAGGACTGTGATCTCGGCCCTCTGGCCCGCGCTGGGCGCGGGCCCGGCGCGAACCGGCCAGTCCTACCTCCGTGCTAGCGTTTGTCCGTGGATTATCGAGTCGTGCTGGAGGAGCTGGGACGGTTCTTCAGCGGTCGTGGTGCACCCTTTGCGGTGATCGGTGGCATGGGGCTTCGCGCGTACGGACTGGCGCGGGCGACCTACGATCTGGACATCGCCGCGGAGATACGGTGGCAGGAAGAGCTGGTCGGGTATCTGGAGTCCCTCGGTTATGCGACTCTCCACCGGTCGACCGGGTACTCGAACCACCTTCACGAGGAGCGGCCCTTGGGCAGGGTCGATGTGGTCTACGTGCGAGGGGAGACCGCGGCGGCGGTGTTCGGTGAGGCTCGGAGGGCGGAGATCGTGCCAGGCGCCGTCGCGTTCGTGCCCCGTCCGGAGCATCTGATCGCGATGAAGGTCCATGCCATGGCGGAAGATCCCTCACGGACGTTCCAGGAGCTGGCGGACATCCGGCACCTGATGCAGCAGCCGGGTGTCGACCGGGGGATGGTCCGTGCGGCGTTTGCAAAGCGTGGCTTGGAGGAGAGGTTCCGTGAGATCGAAGCGACACTCTGAGGCCGAGACCCGGTCTGGCACCTCGCGCGCCCCGCGCCCGGCCGTGCTCGATCTGGAGCGGGACCTTCCGACCACGCCGGAGGACGTGGCGGCGCTTCGGCGGGCCCGGAGCCTGGAGGTGAGCCCAGCCGAGTACGAGGAGCTGCTTCGCGCCTGTGGTGATGCTTCCCCCGAGGAGCTGGCGCGCCGGCCGGGGCCTCGGGGCGAGCCGTTCGAGCTCTGAGCCGGGAGGAGTGGGGTCGAGTTGGTTTGGGTGCTGTGGGTGATGGGGTTGGTTGCCCTCACCCGGGTCGGTCCGGGTGGTGGCGTCCCCTGCCTCCCGTGTGGGAGGAAGGGGATCAGAGGGGTTTGGAGGGAGATCCAAACACCCCGGGGGCTCACGGTCTTCGGCACGGCTCCACCTGCTTTGACTTTGGCCGTTGGGCTTCGCCTGACAGCGCCTCGCGGGCACGCAGTGCTGCCCTGCAACCGGCATGGAGGGCCCGCGGTCGCTGACACCTGCGACCGTGAGGCCCTGGACCCACCCTGGTCAGCCGGTCCTCGTGTTGCGCGCCGAGTGAATAGGGTCGCTCGCTTCGCTCGCACTTCGGCCGGCGCAGGTCCGGGTAAGGCCGCTCCTTAGCTCGCACTCGGCCGGCAGGGGCGCCGCTGTCATAGCGTTCATGCAGGGGGGTGAAGCTCCTGAGCCGCCCGAGTCGTAGGGTGCGCTTCAGCGCACCAGACCCCGGCCGGTGCGCTGAAGCGCACCCTACGTCTGGGCCGCATCCCGGGCTGGACAGGACGCGGAGGCAATCCGGGAGGGCGTCTTCGGACGCCGCGCGTTTGTGGTAGAACATCCCCATGGCGCCCGGGCCCGGCTGGATGGTGTTCCTCTTCTCCCGCCCCTCTCTCCGCCCGCGGCGCTCCGCTCCCCCTCTCCTGACAATCCCTGACTTTCCGAGTGGCCGTTCATGACTGACGAGCTTCCGAAGATCTTTGTCCTCGACACCTCGGTCGTGCTCTACGACTTCCAGGCCATGTCCAACTTCGAGGAGCACGACGTGGCGGTGCCGCTGACCGTGCTCGAGGAGCTGGATCAGTTCAAGAAGGGCAATAACGTCATCAACCTCCACGCCCGGGAGTTCATGCGTCAGCTCGATTCCCTCTCGGAGGAGAGCGATCTGCGCGAGTGGATTCCGATCAACGGGCCGGGGAAGGGGCGTTTCCGGGTGATTCCGGAGGAGCCGGGTGGGGTCGATGCGTCGGAGATCTTCGGCTCGAAGAAGAACGATCACCGGATCATCAACTCGGCCCTGGCGCTCGCCAAGCGGGAGGCGCCGCGGCGGGTGATCCTGGTGTCGAAGGACATCAACCTCCGGGTCAAGGCCCGGGCGGTGTCGCTTCTCGCCGAGGATTACGAGACGGTCCGCATCAAGGACGTGGAGCACCTCTACCGCGGGGTGAGCCACCTGGAGGTGGAGGACGGCGAGCTCATCGATCGCATGTACGCGGAGGCGGTGGTGCCGGTGAACGGCCTGCTGCCGGAGCCGGCGCCCGCCAACCACTTCTTCGTGCTGAAGAGCGAGTCGAAGTCGGCGCTCGGCTACTACGACCCCCGGACCGACTCCCTCCGGCGGGTGAAGAAGGGCTCGGCCTACGGCATCTCCCCGCGCAACGCCGAGCAGACCTTCGCCCTCGACGCGATCCTCAACCCGGAGATCCCGCTGGTCAGCCTCTCGGGCGCGGCGGGCACCGGCAAGACGCTCCTCGCCCTGGCCGGGGCGCTCGAGCAGCGGCGGCAGTTCCGGCAGATCTACCTGGCGCGGCCGGTGGTGCCGCTTTCGAACAAGGACCTGGGCTACCTGCCGGGGGACATCCAGTCCAAGGTCAACCCCTACATGCAGCCGCTCTGGGACAACCTGTCGGTGATCAAGAACCAGTTCTCGGAGACCTCGAAGGAGTACAAGCGGATCGACGAGATGATCGAGAAGGAGAAGCTCCACATCGTGCCGCTCGCCTACATCCGCGGGCGGAGCTTCTCGAACATCATGTTCATCGTCGACGAGGCCCAGAACCTGACGCCCCACGAGATCAAGACGATCATCACCCGCGCCGGCGAGGGGACGAAGATCGTGCTCACCGGGGACATCTTCCAGATCGATACGCCCTACCTCGACAAGCATTCGAACGGGCTTTCGTACCTGATCGACCGGCTGCGCGGGAACCGGTTGTACGCCCATATCAACCTGGAGAAGGGCGAGCGCTCGGAGCTGGCGAACCTGGCGAGCAGCTTCCTGTAGGCTTCGGGCCGCGGAGGCGGGTGGTCCCGCTTGCGCCGCGGGCTGCACCGAGTGCGGGTAAGGACGGTCGGTCGGCGCAGGTCCGGGTGGGGGCGCTCGCTTTGCTCGCGCTTCGGCCGGCACAGGTCCGGCCGCTTCAGGGCGGGGCCGGCGCGGAGACCGGGTAGGGTCGCTCGCTTCGCTCGCACTTCGGCCGGCACAGGTCCGGCCGCTTCATCGCAAGACGGTGTTTCCGAAGCGCCATCTTGTGATGAAGCGGCCGGTCTCCGCGCCGGCCGACCGTGCCCGGGAGGGCACAACCTCCCCGGTCTCCGCGCCGGCCGACCGTGCCCGGGAGGGCACAACCTACCCGGTCTCTGCGCCGGCCGGGGTGCGCCCGTCAGGGCGCGGCCTTGTTCGGCTCGGTGAACGAGATCGAATTGCATACGGAGGGGATCATGCGGCTTGGCTTCATCTTCATCTGTTCGACGGTTCTTCTTTCGCTCGCCTGCGCTCCCCGGCCCGCCGAGGAGGGCGGCGCGGGGCAGTCGGATGTCGCCACCGTCGTGGACGGCTATCTGGAGCGCTACTTCGACTTCTATCCGAGCCGCGCCACCGAGGCGGGGCGCCACGACCGGGACGCGGAGCTCGAGGATCTCTCCGCCGAGCGGCTGGCCGGGTGGGTCGACTTCAACCGGGAGACGGCCGCCGGGCTGGAGGAGGCCCTGGCCGACGCCGGAAGTCTGCAACAGGACGACCTCCTGGACGCGGAGCTTCTGCTGCGCCAGGCCCGGCGGGAGCTCTTCGCCTACGAGACCGCCGAGGCGCACCGCACCCAGCCCCTCTTCTGGACCGGCATCGCGTCGAACGCCACCGTCTTCCTGCTGGTGCGCGACGACGTCCCGGCCGCGGAGCGGCTCGCGGCGGCAGCGGAGCGGGCGGCGCTGATTCCCCGCCTGGTGGACCAGGCGCTCGGCGCCCTGGCACTCGACGATCCTTCCCGGATCGCCCCCGACCACGCACGGATCGCCGCCGGCCAGGCCGCCGCCTCGGCGACCTTCTACCGGGAGGGCTTCGCCGCCGCCGCGGTCCCCACCGATGGACAGGACGGAGAGGACGACCAGGACGGAGAGGACGGAGAGGGTGAGGACCTGACCGCCACCCGGACCGCCATGGAGGAAGCGGGGGAGGCTGCCGCCGCCGCCTTCGACCGGCTGGCCGAGCGGCTCTCCACCCTCGCCGACGAGGCGACGGGCTCGCCCCGCCTGGGGCCCGAGCGCTACGCCGCGCTCTTCGCCCTGGTGAACGGTACCGACGAGCCCCTCGACAGCGTTCTCGCCCGCGCCCAGGAGGCGCTCACCGCCAAGCGGGCCGAGGCCGCCGCCTACGGGCGGCAGGTCTGGGATGAGGTCCTTCCGGGCGAGGAGCCGCCGGCCGACGACCGGGAGCTTCTCGATCGCCTCTTCGAGCGGGCGGCGAAGGACCGGGCGCGGGAGGTCGATCAGTTCGTCACCGACTACCAGCACCTCCTCGAGCAGGCGTTCGTGTTCGTCCAGGAGCACAAGGTGATCACCCTGCCGGGGCAGCGGACGATCTGGGTTGGCAGGTCGCCCTCGTACTTCGTGGGCCAGAGCGTGGGCGGGGTCTATCCGGCCGGTCCCTACGCTCCGGACGCCGACACCCTCTTCTACCTGCCGACGCCGCCGGACGACGCCACCGCCGAGCAGAAGGACGCCTTCTTCCGCGACTTCAACCACCATTTCAACGTCATGATCACGCCCCACGAGATGGTGCCGGGGCACTACACCCAGCTCAAGATCGCCGCCCACCAGCCGCACAAGGTGCGCGCGCTCTTCCCGGACGGGGTCTACACCGAGGGCTGGGGGACGTTCAGCGAGCGGTTGATGCTCGACCTCGGCTGGGGGATGCCCCTCGACCGGCTGGCGCACCTGAAGAAGCAGCTCGAGAACATCGCCCGCACGATCGTCGACATCCGAGTGCACACGGAGGGCGTGGAGCGCGACGAGGTGATCCGGTTCGTGCGCGAGGAGGCCCTCCAGGACGATCAGTTCGCCGGCAACATGTGGGTGCGCTCGATCACCAGCGCGCCCCAGATCACGTCGTATTGGCTGGGGTACGAGCAGGTGATGGGGCTCTACCGGGAGGTGCGGGCGGCGCGCGGGGCGGATTTCGTGCTGCGGGACTTCACGGACGGCATGATGGCCATGGGGCCGGTGCCGGTGCGCCATTACCGGGAGGCGATGCTGGCCGGGGAGTAGGGTCGCCAGGGTAGGGCCGCTCGCTGCGCTCGCACTTCGGCCGGCAGGGACGCCGGCCGCTTCGGGTTTGGAAGATGAGGGGGGCACAGGTCCCTCCGCTTCGGGTTGTCGGTGGTGCGGGGGCCGGGTAGAGGTCGTTCGCTTCGCTCACACCCGGCCGACTGAAGTCGGCCGCTTCACGCCGAGATGGCGTCTCCGACCGCCTATCCATAATCGAAGCGGCCGGCGCCCCTGCCGGCCGACCGTGCCCGTCAGGGCACAGCCTTACCGGACCTGTGCCGGCCGAGGTGGGGCCGTAGGCCCCGGCCTCCTTCAGCCCCGGAGGGCCGTGACCGGTATACTTCGAGGTACGACATGAAACGCTACCGCAGCGCCCCACACCGTACCGCCGCACACCGCGCCCACCGCCTGCTCCTCGCCTGGATCTGTCTCCTCCTCGCCCTGCCCCTTCTGGCCCAGACGGCCCCGATCGGAGAGGCCGGGGGCACGACCGGCGCGGCGGAGGAGATGGTCCCGGCCGAGGAGCTTCCCGCGCCCCCTCCGATGATCGAGCCGGAGGTGCTCGTCATCCGCATCGCCATGCCGATCCACCCGGTGGCGGCCCAGATCCTCGACGACGCCATCGCCGAGGCCGAGAGCGCCCGGGCCGCCGCCCTGGTGGTCGAGCTGGACACGCCCGGCGGGCTCATGACCTCCATGCGCGAGATGATCCAGGGCATCCTGGCGTCGGACGTGCCGGTCGTGATCTATGTTGCGCCACCCGGCGCCCAGGCCGCCTCCGCCGGCTTCTTCCTGCTCATGTCCTCGGACGTCGCGGCCATGGCGCCCGGCACCAACGCCGGCGCCGCCTCGCCCGTAGGCGGTCAGGGGGAGGACATCGAGGGGACCATGGGCGAGAAGGTCGAGCAGGACGCGAGCGCCCACATCCGGTCGCTGGCCAAGCGCTCCGGGCGCAACGTCGAGGCCGCCGAGAAGGCGGTCACCGAGGCCCGCTCCTACGACGCCGACGAGGCCCTGGAGCTCGGTCTGATCGAGATCATCTCCCCGTCTCTGCCGCAGCTTCTGACGGACATCGACGGGCGGGAGGTCGAGCGTGGCGGCGAGCAGGTCGCCCTGGCGACCGAGGGGGCGGTGATCCGCCGCCTCGAGCCGACGCCGGTGCAGCACTTCCTGGCGCTCCTGGCGGAGCCCAACATCGCCTACCTGCTGCTGTCGATCGGCTCGATCGGCATCATGGTGGAGATCTACAACCCCGGCGCGATCTTCCCCGGGGTGATCGGAGGGATCTGCTTGATCCTGGGCTTCTTCGCGCTTTCGGTGCTGCCGGTCAACGTGGCCGGCCTGGCTCTGATGCTGCTGGCGCTGGTCTTCTTCATCGCCGAGGTGAAGGTGACCTCGTACGGTCTGCTGACCGTGGCCGGCGTGGTCTCGCTGGTGATCGGCTCGCTGATGCTCTTCCGGAGCACGGACCCGGCGCTCAGGGTGAGCATCGAGGTGATCGCGACGGCGGCGGTGCTCACCATCGCCGTGGTGATGTTCCTGATGTTCCAGGTGATCCGCGCCCACCGCACCCAGGTGCGGACCGGGGTGGAAGGCATGGTCCACGAGCGCGGTCGGGTGCAGTCCGACCTCGCTCCCACGGGCAAGGTGTTCGTCCACGGCGAGATCTGGGACGCGGTGTCCGAGACGCCGCTCGTGCGCGGCCAGCCGGTGGAGGTGGTGGCGGTGGAGGGGATGTGGCTCCGGGTGCGGCCCGTGGGCTCGTTCGTTCCGGAGAACCCGGGGCGCGAAGCGGCGGACCGGTCGACGGGGTCGGCGCCGGGCTCTTCGTCCGGAAGGGCTTGACCGGCGCCATGGTCGGCGATCATGGAGGCGTTCCATCTCTCGGAGCTCCCGCCTCTCGGCCTGGTGGCGCTGGCCGTGCTCGTGGCCTGGCTTCTCTACCGAGGCTTGGGTACCATCGCGCGCCTCGCGGTCTGGCTGGTGGCGTGCGTGCACGGCCCCGAGGAGCTCTACGGTCATCGCATGGCCGCGGCGGGTACCGCCGGCCGGCTCGGCACGGCGCGCACGGACCTTGCGCCGCGCGGTAAAGTCTTCGTGCGGGGAGAGCTTTGGGACGCCGTGGCCGAGCACCCGGTGGCGGCGGGAGAGCGGGTGGAGGTCGTGGAGGCCGATGGCCTGACTCTCTATGTACGACCTGCCGGCGATGCTCCGGCCGGCGGGAAACCGATGAAGGGAGGGGACTCCGATGGTGGGAGGTAGCCTGTTCAGCCTGTTTTTCCTCGTTCTGGTGGCCGTCTTCCTGCTCAGCCGCTGGATCCGCATCTTGAACGAGTACGAGCGGGCCGTGATTTTCCGCCTCGGGCGGCTGCTCGCGAAGGACAAGGGGCCGGGGATCATCTTCGTCTTCTGGCCGATCGACCAGGTGACCAAGATCTCGCTCCGGACGGTGGTCCACGACGTGCCGCCCCAGGACGTGATCACCAAGGACAACGTGTCGGTCAAGGTCAACGCGGTGGTCTACTTCCGCGTGGTCGAGCCGGCGAAGGCGGTGGTCGAGGTGGAGAACTACCTCTACGCCACCAGCCAGCTCGCCCAGACGACGCTCCGTTCGGTTCTCGGTCAGGCCGAGCTCGACGAGCTCCTCTCCGAGCGCGAGAAGCTCAACGAGCAGCTCCAGGAGATCATCGACGCCCAGACCGACCCGTGGGGGATCAAGGTCTCCATGGTGGAGGTCAAGCACGTCGACCTGCCGAGCGAGATGCAGCGGGCGATGGCGCGCCAGGCGGAGGCCGAGCGGGAGAAGCGGGCGAAGATCATCCACGCCGAGGGCGAGTTCCAGGCGTCGCGCCAGCTCGCCGCCGCGGCGGAGGTGGTTTCGAAGAACCCGGTCACCCTGCAACTGCGCTACCTTCAGACCGTGACCGACATCTCCTCCGAACAGAACTCGACCCTCTTCTTCCCGATCCCGATCGACCTGTTCAAGGCGTTCCAGGCGTTCGGCAACAAGAGCGGTGGTGAAGGAGGCTCCGGCACACCGTGAGCGAGCAGTACGAGCCGAGCTACTACGAGATCGCCCTGACCGGGCGCCAGGTCCTGGTCGCCTTCGTCATCTTGATGGTCTGCCTGGTGGCCGCGTTCTTCTCCGGCGTCTGGGTCGGGCGGGAGGAGGCGAGGAAGAACCCCGGCCCGCAGGTGGCCGAGGTCGAGGCGCCCCAGGGCCCCGTGGGAGCAGAGCCCGACGCGGCCGTGGCCGACGAGCCGGCCGCCACGAGGCCCGCTCAGCCCGGGGCGGCTGACGAGGGCGCCGACGAGGGTGCCGTGGACCCGCTCTCGTTCTTCGGCAAGGAGAACGAGGAGCCGGCGGCGGCGCCGAGCCAGCCCGAGCAGGCGCCCGAACGTGCCCAGGAAGACCGCGGCGCGCCTGCCCGCCCGGACCCGGAGCCGGCCGGCGCCGACTCCGGTGGCACGCCGGCCAGGCCGCCGGCCGCCAGCCCCACCGGCGGGCTGGCCGGCGGCGACGTGGTGATCCAGGTCTTCTCGTCGTCCGACCGGTCGAAGGCCCAGGAGATTCTCGAGCGCCTCCAGGCGAACGACTTCCGGGCGTTCATCTCGCCCCTGGTCGACGCCGGCGAGACGTTCTACCGGGTGCGAGTGGGGCCGTTCGAGTACGAGAGCGACGCCCGCCGGGTGGCCGAAGAGCTGCGGCGCAAGCTCGACCTCGAAACCTGGATCACCAGGTAGCCCGGAACGTGATGGCTCAGGCCGGCGGCGTCCCCTTCCCCCCGAAGGGCGGGGAGGGGCACGAGGGGATGGCGGGCGATCCGGGCGGCGGCGTCCCCTTCACCCCTTCGAAGGGGGGAAGGGGAACGAGGGGTTGGGGGGTGGTCGCAACACTGCTCGCTGCCGGGGCCGGTGCGCTCTGGGCGTTGCCGTTCGGCATCGAGCCTCAGGTGGTCGCCCCCTGGCTCGCGCTCGTGCCGCTCTTCCTGCTGCTCGGCGTCGGGCGGCGCCGCACCGCCTTCGGCCTCGGCTGGGTCCACGGCACGGTCTTCTGGCTGGTGTCGATTCCCTGGATCACGCCGACGCTCGAGACCTTCGGCAGCCTCCCCGGCTGGCTGGCGAAGCTTCTGCTCCTCGCCCTGGCGCTCTATCTCGGCCTCTACACCGCGCTCTTCGCCGCCCTGGGGGCGCCCCTCTGGCGGCGGCTGCCGTGGGCCGGGGCGCTCGTTTGCCTGCCCGCCCTCTGGGTCGCCCTGGAGTGGGTGCGGGGCTGGATGCTGACCGGCTTTCCCTGGAACCTGGCCGGCTACGCCTGGACCGACGTGGCCGGTGCTCTGCCCCTGGGGGCGTGGATCGGCGTCTGGGGCGTCTCCTACCTGGTGGTCTGGACCAACTGCGGGGTGGCCCTCGCCCTCCGCGCGTTCCGGGGTGCGCCCCGTCGGGAGCGGCTCCGCTGGCGGCCGGCGGCGGCCGGGCTCCTCGTGCCCCTGCTGCTCCTCGCCCTGGCGGGGCGTTTCGCGGTGCCGGAGGTACGGGTGGAGGGGTACCCGATGCCGGCGAGCGGCGCTCCGGTGCGGATCGTCCAGCCGGCGATCTACAACCAGGTGGGCTACGACCCGGAGGTCACCCGGGAGGACTACTCCCGCCTGATTCGCATGAGCCTCGAGGCCTGCGACCAGCCCGGGGCGCTGGTGGTCTGGCCGGAGAGCGCCGCCTGGCCGTTCGAGCTGGCGCGGGACCCGCTCCTGGCCCGGGACGTGGAGCTCCTGACCTCCGGTCCCAACGGCTGCGCCCTGTTGATGAACTCGACGTTCCGTACGGGCGGCGCGGGGGCCGAGGCGGACGCGGTCTACTTCAACTCCGCCTACCTGGTCGCCCCCGGCCCGCCGTCACCCGGCGGCCCGGCGGCGGGCGCGCGAACGGTCCGCTATGACAAGCGGCATCTCGTGCCCTTCGGGGAATACGTGCCCCTGGCCGGCGTTTTCTCTTTCCTCGACCACCTGGCGCGCAACGCCGGCGCCTACACCGCGGCCGACGGGATTACGCTGTTGCCGTGGGGCTCGGAGCGGTTGGGGGCGGCGATCTGCTTCGAGATCACTTTCCCGTCCGAGGCGGCGGAGCTGGTGCGCGCCGGCGCGAGCGCCCTCGTGACCCTGACCAACGACGCCTGGTACGGGGACAGCGCGGCGCCTCGGCAGCACTTCCGGGCGGCGCGCTGGCGTGCCGCCGAGACCGGGCGGCCGCTCATCCGGGCGGCGATCACCGGCATCTCGGCGGTCGTCGGGCCGGACGGCTCGGTGCGCCGCCATCTCGGTGTCGGCAAGGCCGGAATCCTCCGTGCGCACCTGGCCGGCCGCCATGAGACAACCCTGTTCGTACGGGCGCCGTGGGCCGTTCCGGCCTTCGCGGTGGCCCTTGCGGCCTTTGGTATCATTTTCGCGTCCCGAAGGAGCAACCGATGATCGGCCCCGAGATCAATCAACGAATCGAGACACTGGAGGAGCAGCTCGAGCACCTCAGGGGGTATCTTTGAGGGAGCCGGCCTCGAGGACGAGCTCGCCGAGATCGACGAGAGGATGGGGGCACCCGGCTTCTGGGACGACCCGTCCGAGAACGCGCCGATCCTCCAGCGGCGCCGCGCCGTCGGGCGCCAGGTCGAGCTGCTGAAGCACCTGCGCGACCAGGCCGGAGAGCTCGAGGCCTGGCGCGAGCTGATCTCCGAAGGGGAGGCCGACGCGGAGGTGCTCGAGTTTCTGGACGGCCTCGGCAAGGAGCTCGACCGCTACGAGCTCCGCCTCATGCTCTCGGGGCCCGACGACGACAAGAACGCCCTCGTCAACATCCATCCCGGCGCCGGCGGCACCGAGTCCCAGGATTGGGCCGAGATGCTCTTGCGCATGTACCTGCGCTACGCCGAGCAGGAGGGCTTCGACGTCGAGATGCTCGACCGCCAGGAGGGAGACGAGGCCGGCCTCAAGAGCGCCACCTTCGCGGTCCGCGGGGCCTACGCCTTCGGGTATCTGAAGTCCGAGGCCGGCGTCCACCGGCTGGTGCGGATCAGCCCGTTCGACGCCCAGAGCCGCCGCCACACCTCCTTCGCCTCGGTCGATGTCTACCCGGAGGTCGACGACGACGTGGAGATCGAGATCGAGGACAAGGACCTGCGCATCGACACCTACCGCTCGTCCGGCGCCGGCGGCCAGCACGTCAACAAGACCGAGTCGGCGGTGCGCATCACCCACATGCCCTCGGGGATCGTGGTGGCGTGCCAGAACGAGCGGAGCCAGATCAAGAACCGGGCGACCGCCATGAAGCTGCTCCGGGCGCGCCTCTACGACCAGGAGATGCGCAAGCGCGACCAGGAGCGGGCGGTGCGCGAGGGCGAGAAGATGGAGGCCGCCTGGGGCAGCCAGATCAGGAGCTACGTCCTCCACCCGTACCGCATGATCAAGGACCACCGGACCGGCTTCGAGATGGGTGACGCCGACCGCGTCCTCGACGGGGATCTCGATCCGTTCATCGAGGCCTGGCTGCGGAGCCAGATGGGAGCGGCCGCCAAGGCTGGCGCCGCGACCTCGCGGACCTCGGCGTGAGGTCTCTCGGACCGGCCGCGGGTGGCGCCGCCGATCGCCGCCGGTCCCTCCTCGTCGACCTCGCCGGGCCGCCGGCTCCATGGCCGGCCACCTGAGACCCGAGCCCGCTCCAGTCTCCGATCCATGACCACCGCGACGCCCCGAGCGAAGCTCCCGGCCATCGACTTCGTCTCCCCGTTGCCGCCGGTGCGCTCGGGGATCGCCGATTACTCGGTCGACCTGCTGCCGGCCCTCGCCGCGCGGGCCGACGTCCGGGTGCTGGCGCTGCCCGGCCAGCCGGTCGACCCCGGGGTCGCCGAGCGCTTCGGCGTGGTCGCCGCCCGCGGCGCCGATCCCGCGGGTCGTACCCCCCTCTACCAGATGGGCAACAACCGCTACCACGAGGCGGTGGAGCGGATGGCCCTGGCACGCCCCGGAGTGCTCACCCTGCACGACCTGGTGCTCCACCACCTGGTCTCCGAGAGGTACCTGTCGGACACCGATTTCGCCGGCTACCGGGCGCGGCTGGTGGCGGACCACGGCTGGATCGGCGAGGCGGCGGCCCGCCCCCGTGCCTGGGGTGGCCACGTGGAGGCGATGCTGTTCGAGCTGCCGGTCCACCGGACGCTGCTCCGGCGTCAGCGCGGCATCCTCGTCCACAACCGCTGGGCGGCGGAGCGGATCGCCGCCGAGGACCCCGAGGTCCGGGTGCGCGTCGTGCCCATGGGAGTGCCGTTGCCGGTGCTTGCCGACCGAGCCGACCGAGCCGACCCAGATTGGGGGCTCGACTTCCGGCGGCGTCACGGCGTGCCGGCCGACGCGCCGGTGCTCGGCTCCTTCGGCTTCCAGACGCCGATCAAGCGGACCGCCAAGGCGGTCGAGGCGCTGACCGCGCCGGAGCTCGCCCGGGCCCATCTGCTGGTGGTGGGGGAGAGCCCCCGCGATGGCGCGAACGGCGCGAACGGCGCGAATGGCGCGGATGGCGCGGATGGCACGAATGGCACGAATGGCACGGACGGCGCGAACGGCACCGAACGACCGGGGGAGAGCGAGCTTCTGGCGCTCGCGGCCGAGCTGGGCGTGGGCGAGCGGGTCCACGAGACCGGGTTCGTGCCCTGGGAGGACTTCGAGGCGGCGATCGCCGCCTGCGACCTCTGCCTCAATCTCCGCTACCCGACGGCGGGGGAGACCTCCGCGTCGCTCCTCCGCGTGCTGGCGGCCGGCCGGCCGGCGGTGGTCTCCGACTACGCTCAGTTCACCGAGCTGCCGGAGGAGATCGCGATCAAGGTGCCGCTGGGCGAGGACGAGGTGCCGGCTCTGGTGGCGCGGCTTGCCGAGCTGCTGGCGGCGCCCGAGCGCCTGGCGGCCATGGGCGCGGCGGCGCGGCGTCACGTGGCGCTCCGGCACGATCCGGAGGCCGCCGCGGAGGCGGTGGCCGAGGCGTGTGCCGCCTGGGAGCGGGCCGAGCCGCCCGGCGACCGGACGGTCGAGGTGCCGCCTCCCAGCTCCCGCACCTGGGATGCGTTCGCCGGCGGCCTGCGGGTGGAAGGGATCGAGGACTGGCCCGCCGGGACGCTCCGGCGCCTGGCCGTCACCGTGACCAATCGGGGGCCGGCGCGCTGGCTGGCGGCCCATCGGGGCCCGGGCGGCGTCGCCCTCCACGCGGCCCTGGACACGCCGGACGGGGACCTCCTCGCCCGGCGCCCGTGGATCGGTCTGCCCCGGGACCTCGGGGCCGGCGAGAGCCATACCTTCGAGCTCGCGCTCCGCCGCCCTCCCGGGCCGGCGCGGCTCCGGCTTGCGGTGCGGGTGCTCGGCGGCGCGGACCTGCCCGCCCTGTCCCCCAGGCTGGGCACGGGCGCACCGCGATGGGAGAGGGAGATCGGATGATTCTGGGGCCTGAGCGACGAGGGGTGCTCCTGCCCGGGTCGGGAGGGATCGACACCCGGCGCCGCGTCATGGGGTGGCTGCTGCTGGCGGTGCTCCTGGGGGCTGTGCTGGTCGGCGCCGCGACCTTCGATCCGGCCGGCCGGGGCATCGACGGCGCGCCTCCGGGCGACGCCGTGACCCTGGTGATGCAGGCCGACAGCCTGGCGCGGGATTGGGACCTCACCTACGGCGCGGACGACTACGCGCGCTTCGAGGATACGTGGGGGAGGGCGCCGGAGGGTCTGCGCCTGCGGAGCCGCGACGCCGGGGAGCACGTGACCTACGACCTGCCGGTTCCGGCTGCCCTCGCCCTGGTGCCGGTGGTGCGCTTCGCGCCCGTCCGGGGGGCGGTGATCGCCAACGCCCTGCTCCTGGCGCTGGCGGCCCTGGCCGCCGCCCGGGTGCTCGAGCGGCGCCTCGGCCCGGGGGCGCCGGTCTGGGTGGCGGGGTTCCTGTTCGCCTCGGTCGCTTTCACCTACGTGTTCCGGATCGGCCTCGACCTGTTCACGCTGGCGGCCGTGGTCTGGGCCTTCGCCCTGGCCTACGCCGGCGAGGGGACGCCGGCACGCCAGCTCACCGAGGTCTACGGCGGCATGCTTCCCGGCGAAGAGAGCGGCCGTGGCGTCTGGCGGTGGCTGGGCGTAGGGGCGCTCCTGGCGCTGGCGGTGGCGACCCATCCCTTCTACCTGGTGCTGGCGCTGCCGCTGGCGCTCGCGCCGCCGCGCGGGCGGCGCCGGCTGGCGGCGGCGGCCCTCCTCGGGGCGCTCGTCGCCGTCCTGGCGCTTTCCGGGCTCGCCGGCCACGCCGCGGGCGACGACTGGCTGCCCTGGTCGAAGGGTGGCCGGGTGTTCTCGAGCGAGACCGGCTTCCCGGCGGTGGACCGGCCGGTCTCCGCCTGGCCCGAGGAGGGGCCGGCTGCAGGGGTCGAAGGGGTGGCGGCGTGGCTGCCCGAGCCGCTACCGGTCCCCCGGACGGAGCAGATCGCCGACCCGGGGCTGTGGGGGTGGAACCTGCTCTTCCTCCTCGTCGGCCGGGCCTCGGGGCTGGTGCCCTACTTCCTGCCAGCCCTCCTGGTGCTCGTGGCGTTGCCGGCCGGCCGCCGGGGTGGCGGCGGGCGGGGGCGCTGGGCGATCCCGTGGGCGGTGGCGCTGGGGCTGGCGCTCTTCCTCCTGGCGCGGCCGTTCGATGTCTCCGGGGCCGGGGCGGGCGTGGCCAACCACCGTTTCCTGCCGCTCTACGGCGCCCTCTGGTTCGCGGCAGGTCGCCCGGTCCGAGCGGCCTGGGCGCTCGCGGCGGCGCTGGTGGCGGCGCCCTACCTCTACCCGAGCTGGCTCGCTCCGCGCACCGTCGCCGCGCCGAGCGAGCTCGCCGCCGGCCGCTACGTGTCGCCGGTGGCCGAACGGCTGCTGCCCCACGAGTCGACCCAGCGGGACGTGCCCGGCACGCGGGAGGTCCAGCACGGGGTCCTCTGGATGCGCTTGCTCTCCGAGGGCGTCACCGTGGAAGGCTCCCGGCTGCGGATCGACACCGCGCAGGGGGGCGAGCTGCTGGTGGCGAGCCCGGTGCCCCTCGGCGGTCTGCGCCTCACCCTTGGGCTGGGCGCTCCTACCCAGGTCGAGGTCTCGGGGGCGGAGCTCGAGCGGACGACGCTCACTCCGTCGGGGGCGGTGGTGCTCGATCTGGCGTTCGACGCGCCGACGCGCCGGCACCCCCTGTCCTGGACCCGGGGCGAAGTATCCCTCTACCGCTTCGGCGTACGGTTCCCGTCTTCCGAGGGCGACGCGGCGGCCGGAAGAGATCTACCCCTGGAGATCGTTCCCCTCTATCAAGACGAGGGCAAGACGAGGGCAAGACGAGGGCTGACCTCACCACCAACCACGGACCGAACCCAGGGTGATCGATGAGTCAGAGCAGCGCAAACGAAGCCCATAGCTGGATCTTGGAGGTGCAGAGGCGCCTCGAGTCACCACCACCGCGCCGCCTGGCCGCGGGCGACGGCCGCCAGGCGGCGGTCCTGGTGCCGCTCTACGTGGAGGCCCGGGAGCTCTGGACGGTACTCACCGAGCGCTCCGAGCACCTGCCCCACCACAAGAGCCAGATCGCATTCCCCGGTGGCACCCAGGACCCTGGAGAGGCGCCGTGGGAGACCGCGCTCCGGGAGGCGCGCGAAGAGGTCGGTTTGCCGGAGAAGGCGGTCTTGAAGCTGGGCGAGCTCGACGAGAGCGAGACGCCGTCGGGGTTCCGGATCGTTCCCTGCGTGGGGGCCATCCCGGGTGTTTTCGAGCCCCAGCCGAACCAGGCGGAGATCGCCGACGTCTTCGCGGTGCCGCTGTCGGCGTTCGCCAACCCGACCATGGTCGAGGATCGGGCGGTGTCGATCAACGGTGTGGAGCGGACGCTTCGCATCTACCACGTGGGCCGGCGCCGGGTCTGGGGATTGACCGCGCGGATTCTCCAGAACCTCTTGATCCGCCTGGGCCTCGACGTCGACGCCGAGGCCTCGCACCCCGCGGTCTGAAACGGATCGCCCCCGCCGCGCCACCTCCAACTGATAAGACTTGGTACGGAAACGGAGTGGCCTGGGGGTCTCCGGGGGCCGCACGGAGGGGGAATCCGTGGTCCTTGGTGGCCTCCGGCCCTCCGTTGTCTGGATCGCCCACCATCTCGATCCCCTTCCTCCCTCGCGGGAGGCCCCGCGACGCTCCTGACCCCGCCCCATCGAAGGACCGTCTCCCGCCCTCGGCCACGGCCTCCCTACTGTCTCGGCTTCCGCAGCACCGCCAGGTGCCCCGGCAGGTCGCCGGCCTGGGCCCTGAGCGTCACCGGCACCACCGGTCCCCGCTCGAAGCGTGGAAAGAGCAGGTCCAGCTCGGTCTCGCCAACCCCCACCAGCCCCTGCTCGTCATCGTCCTCCCGCGCGCCACGCAGCAAAAGCATGCCGCCGGGGAGAAGCACGCGCTCGATCTCGGCGGCGTAGTCCGGCCGGTCCTCCCGGTCGACGCCGTGGAGACACCCCCGATCGAGAATGAGGGCGATCGAGCCGTCGTCGACCGGCAGCCGGTAAACGCTCCCGAGCCGCCAGTCGACCTCCACGCCGGCTTCGGCCGAGCGCTCCCGGGCGCGCTCGAGCGCACCGCTGGAGGAGTCGACCCCGATCACCCGAAACCCCCGCCGGGCCAGCCAGACCGCCTCGAGCCCGGCCCCACACCCGACGTCCAGCACCGGCCCCGCCTCCGGCACGACCCCCGCCACCGGGCCGACGGCCACCAGCGCCGTCAGCTCCACCGGCACCTCCGGCGCCTCCCAATGGTCGAGGTACGAGCCGTCCCGGTAGGAGCGGTCCCAGAACGACTCGAAGGGGCGGGGCATCCGGCGGAGTGTACAGCGGGGCACCCGAAGTAACGACCGGGCGACAGCTCCGTGGCGCTCGGCGTGCTACCATCCCCGCCGCCATGAACAGCATCGATCCACGCGACCGACGGCCGCAGCGGATCGCCGTCTTGCCGGGCGACGGCATCGGCAAGGACGTCACCGCCGAGGCGGTGAAGGTCCTGGAGGCGGCGACCGGGCGATTTGATCTGCCCCTCGAGATGGTCCACCTGGACTGGGACGCGGACCGCTATCTCGAGACCGGCGAAACCCTTCCCGACGGAGCCCTCGAGGACTTCCGGGACAACTACTCGGCGATCTTCATCGGCGCCTACGGGGACCCGCGGGTGCCGGACATGAAGCACGCCGCCGATATCCTTCTCGGGACCCGGTTCGGGCTCGATCTCTACATCAACTTCCGGCCGATCAAGCTCTACGACCGGAGGCTCTGTCCGCTCAAGGACCGGGACGAGTCGGAGATCGATTTCGTCGTCTTCCGGGAAAACACCGAAGGGGCCTACGTGGGCGCCGGCGGCAACCTGAAGATCGGCACCGCCGACGAGGTGGCGATCCAGGAGGAGATCCACACGAGGAAGGGCGTCGAGCGGATCATCCGCGCCGCCTTCGCGTGGGCCCGCGAGCACGGCCGCAAGTCGGTGCTGATGGCCGACAAGTCGAACGTCATGCAGCACGCCCACGGCCTGTGGCAGCGCTGCTACGAAGAGGTGGCCGCCGACTACCCGGACATCGAGGCCCAGCACATGTTCGCCGACGCGCTCGCCATGCAGATGGTGCGCAAGCCCCACCTGCTCGACGTGGTGGTGACCAACAACATGTTCGGCGACATCCTGTCCGACCTGGGCGCGGCGCTTCAGGGCGGGCTGGGGCTGGCCGCCTCCGCCAACCTGCACCCGGGGCGGACCTCCATGTTCGAGCCGGTCCACGGCTCGGCCCCCAAGTACGCCGGAACCGGCAAGGCGAACCCCCTGGCGGCGATCCTCTCGGCCGCGCTCATGCTCGACTTCCTGGGCCACGCCGAGGCGTCGGAACGGGTCGAGCAGGCAGTGGCCGACGCCCTGAAGACGGGCCGGACGACCGTCGACCTGGGTGGCGACCTGAGCACCTCCGGGGTCGGCGACCGGATCGCCCGCACGGTGGCCGAGTAGGGCGTCTGGAGAGCGCGAGACCGCGGGAGCCATATAATCGGTTTCCCACTCTCTTTGTCACGAATCACCCGGAGGCTTCCGCCATGCTGCCCAAGGAATCGGACCTCATCTATGACTGGAACCACGCGGCCGGCGAGGAGCTGAAGCCGGCCCGGGGGACGGTGGAGCTCGACGACGAGACTCTGCGCGACGGATTGCAGTCCCCCTCGGTCAAGAACCCTCCGATCGAGCAGAAGCTCGAGATCCTCCACCAGATGGTCGGGCTGGGGATCGAGTCGGCGGACATCGGTCTGCCCGGTGCCGGCCCCCACGCCAAGGAGGACTCGCTCCGCCTGGCCCAGGAGATCGCCGACCAGAAGCTGCCGATCGAGCCCAACTGCGCGGCACGCACGGTCCAGGCCGACATCGAGCCGATCGCCGAGATCACCCAGGCGACCGGTGTGCCGGTGGAAGCGGCCACCTTCATCGGCTCCTCGCCCGTGCGCCAGTACACCGAGGGCTGGGACATGGACCGCATGCTCCGCCTGACCGAAGAGGCGATCACGTTCGCCATCGGCCAGGGGCTGCCGGTGATGTTCGTCACCGAGGACACGACCCGGGCCAAGCCGGAGGACCTGCGCCGCCTCTACAGCACCGCCGTCGCGGCTGGCGCCCAGCGGGTGTGCGTGGCCGACACCGTGGGTCACGCGACGCCGAACGGCGCCCGCAACCTGATCCGCTTCATCCGCGGGGTGGTGGGCGAGGAGGTCAAGGTCGACTGGCACGGCCACCGGGACCGGGGGCTGTCGGTGATCAACGCTCTGGCGGCGGCCGAGGCCGGCGCCGACCGGCTCCACGGCACCGCGGTCGGCATCGGCGAGCGGGTCGGCAACACGCCGATCGACCTGCTGCTGGTCAACATGCGCCTGCTGGGCTGGATCGACCGCAGCCTCTCGGGGCTCGCCGACTACTGCGCCTACGTGTCGGAGGTGACCGGCGTGCCGCTGCCGGACAACTACCCGGTGGTCGGCCGCGACGCCTTCCGCACCGGCACGGGGGTCCACGCCGCGGCGATCATCAAGGCCCAGGCCAAGGGGGACGAGTGGCTGGCCGACCTGGTCTACAGCTCGGTGCCCGCGGGCCTGGTGGGACGCCATCAGCAGATCGAGGTGGGCCCCATGAGCGGCGAGTCGAACGTCATCTACTGGCTGAGGCACCGGGGGATCGAGCCCCAGGACGTGCTGGTCAAGGCGATCTTCGCGCGGGCGAAGGACTCGAACCACACCCTGGAGGAGGCCGAGCTGCTGAAGATCTGCCGCGAGCACGGCGTCGCTCCGCACGAGGTGGTCGCCGGATGAATCGGATGGTGCTCGCGAGCTTGACCGTCGGCCCCTTCGCCGAGAACGCCTACATCATCGGTGTC
>Ga0210123_1000310_pt1 | contig 31899 bp, 24 predicted proteins | sample Muzzi_PWB_D2_FD_185535 | JGI IMG/M metagenome (GOLD analysis project Ga0210123, IMG submission 185535) | Wetland microbial communities from San Francisco Bay, California, USA, that impact long-term carbon sequestration - Muzzi_PWB_D2 (SPAdes) | ecosystem: Environmental > Aquatic > Marine >... | reverse complement strand
CGGCCACCCCCGGCGCCACCGGCCGCCCGGCGGCGTCCAGCAGGTAGAGACGGGCGCCGGCGGCGGGGCCGCCGAGATGCACCGGTTCGCCGGCGGCGAGCCGCCCGGCGGCGGCGTTGGCGGTGGGGACGTGACGCTCGATTCCTTCGAGGACAGCGCGAGCTATGCCGTAGGCATCCGCCTCGCCGCCGCCATCCGCGAGCGGAACGCGGCCGTGGCGACGCCCGCGGTCCTGCGTGGGCTCAGGGATGCGCTCGAAGGGACCGAACTGCAGCTGACGCCGGAGCAGACCACGGACCTGGTCCAGCGCCTGACAGATGCCGGGTACCAGGAGGAGGCCCAGTCCAACGCGACCGCCGGTGCGGCGTATCGGGAGCAGGAGGCCAAGCGGGATGGTGTCCAGCAGACCGAGAGCGGGATTCTCTACGAGGTCCTGAAGCCGGGGTCCGGCTCCAAGCCCGCCGCGGACGCCCGGGTTCGGGTACACTACGTCGGCACGCTGGTCGACGGGACGGAGTTCGACAGCTCCCGGAAACGGGGAGAGCCGGCCGTATTCGCCCTCAACGGCGTCATCTCCGGCTGGACCGAGGCGGTACAGCTCATGCCGGTCGGGAGCACCTACCGATTTGTCATTCCACCGGAGTTGGGATACGGCGAGCGCGGGTTGCCGCCGAGTATCCCGCCCAACGCGACACTGATCTTCGAAGTCGAGCTATTGGGGATCGAAAAATAGGCGGTCGTAAGTGGTAAGAGGCGGTATAGGGCGGTAGGGTCCCGGACCTCTACCGCCCCTTTCCGTTGCCGACCGCACTCTCTCCTACCGCCCATTCCCGTCTGTTCAGAAGCAGCTCACGCGGAAGCCGTCGTCGAGGTTCTCGGGGAGGATGAGTGTCCGAAGGCCTAGGGCGTTGGCGGCGGGGCAGACGCTGACGGCGAGGACGTTTGCGGCGGTGAGGCCGGCGGCGTACTCGACGTTGAGGATAGGCTTCGCCGCCGTCAGGAAGGGCGACAGCTGGCCGCACTCTGCGAAGGCATGGCACTCCTCATTCAATTCGAAATCGTAGTACGCCACGAGCTCCGCGGCTTGATCGCCGTCGTTCTTGAGGGCCACGGCCAGCCCGCGGAAATGGGCGGCGTTGGCGAGGTTCCGATTAAACGCCAGCATGTCGGTGGCCGTCAGGGGGAAGCCGGTATCGTTGGTGTACCCATCCACATTGTCGGGCTCCACGCCATCGCACCCGCGAGCCTTGGCCAACTCCAGCCGAGCCTCCATGACGGCGAACACCCGGGTCGAACGGATATCCAGCCACCGCTCGTTGGGGTATCCGTCCAGCGGCTTCCCCAAGGCGGCGGGGGGGATCTGGCCGTAGTCCGGTCGGCCCGACTCGCCCGATCCGGCGGAGAAGTAGCAGACCACCTTGCGGCCGGCCGTGTGAAGGTTGCTCAAGACCTGGTCCGGCGTCTCGAAGAGGTCGACGTCGTAGACCTCGACGTCGTAGGCGGTATTGATGGCTCCGTCGAGCTGCCATTGCCAGGTCACGCCGGCCGCCGGACGGTACCACGCACCCGCCGTCACCGGCGGGACGTTGGGATTGAGCGAGGTCGGGCCCGGGCCGGGGGGCGGCGGCACCGAGCCGGGGCCCGTCAGGTCTTCATCGCCGCCGGCTCCAGCGCAGGCGGAGAGGAGTGCCAGGAGGAGCAGCCCGGTGGTGGCGGGACGTGGAGGAGGCATGGGCCTTCCGGGGTTGAGGGTAACCTGGACGATCTCTACACCCCCGAAGGCGGCGGATGCTCTGGGATCCCCTCATCGGAGTGGGCGGGGACGGACGGTAGGAGGCGGTCAGCGGTGCCGGAGAGTCTTCGGCCGGTACGGCGCAAGACTGGGAGGCGGTCCGGCGGCCGGGACTTGACTGCCGAAGGCAACGCCCATATATCCAGTCATGGATATATCAGGTCGTCCCTTGGGCGTGCGGTGTTACGGCGCCCTCCTTCGGTTGTACTCCGCGGAGTTTCGGGCGTCGGATGGAGCCCAACTCCTGAGCACCTTTGCCCAGTTGCATCGGGATGCGGTGGGATGGTGGGGGCGGGTTCAACTCTGGTTGCGTACGCTGGCCGACCTGGCGGCGACCTTTCCGGCCGAGCGCTGGGAGGCCGGTCGCAGGCGCCGGCGAGGACGGGCGGCCCACCCCCGGTCTGGAGGAGGCATGATAGAATCGCTGCGGCAGGATGTCGGCTACGCCCTCCGTGTGCTGAGGAAGTCGCCTGGGTTCACGACGATGGCCGCGCTCACGATCGCGTTGGGCGTAGCCGCGACGACGACGATCCTGAGCGTGGCCAACGGCCTTCTCTTCCGGCACATCCCCGGGGTCGAACACCCCGGTCGCCTGGTCACCGGCCATCGCACGGATGAAGACGGTGGTGGGTTCCACGCGTTCTCCTACCCCGACTTCGTCGACCTGCGCGACGGTGCCCCGGGGCTCGTCGATCTCGCCGCCTACAGCTTCTTCATCGGGAGTGTGAGCGGTGGGGAGGCGGCGGAGGCGACCAATCCCGTCCCACTCGCGGGGATGCTGGTGTCGGGGAATTACTTCTCGATGCTGGGCGTGCGGCCGGCCCTCGGCCGGTTCTTTACGCCGGACGAGGCCGAGCGGATCGGTGGGCCGCCGGTCATTGTGCTGAGCCACCGAGCGTGGGAGACTCGCTTCCGGGGCGATTCGGCGATTATCGGTGCCTCGATCCGCGTCAACCGACATGCCTTTACGGTCGTGGGCGTGGCCCAGGAGGGATTCAACGGCCACCTGAGTCTAACGAACATCGCGGCCTTTGCACCCATCGTGGCGCAGGAACCGCTCAAGGGGTTTTCCAATCTCACGAACCGCGGGGACGTGTGGCTCGAGACGGTCGGTCGGCTCCGGCCCGGCGTCCAGAAGGCGCAGGCGGGGGCGGCGCTCGCCTCGATTGACGCGACCCTCGAGCAGACGTGGGGGGACGACCACGATAGCGGCTCCGTCCGGCTCGACAAATACCTCCCCTTCGTGCCCCAGGGAGCCGGCCCGGTCAAGCTGTTCATGCTCCTCCTCCTCGTTATCGCCGGGATCATCCTTCTCATCGGGAGCGTCAACGTGGCGGGGATGCTGTTGGCGCGGGGCGTCCAGCGGAGCAAGGAGATTGGGGTCCGTCTGGCATTGGGTGCGCGCCGCGGTCGGGTGGTCCGACAGCTCGTTACCGAGACGCTTCTCCTCTTTGGCCTCGGTGGCGTGGTTGGCATTGTCCTCACCTACTGGGCGGTGTCCGTGATCGGCCGCCTCTCGCTACCGATTCCCATCCCGCTCCTCCTCGACTTCTCCCCCGATCTTCGGGTGCTGACCGCGGCCCTGGTCGTGGCGCTGGGAACGGGGCTCGTCTTTGGGCTCCTCCCGGCGATTCGGGTGACGCGACATGCGTTAACCGACGTCATCAAAGAAGGCGCGGGGAGCTACCGGCGTTCGCGGCTCCGGAACGCTTTCGTGGTGGCGCAAGTGACGGGGACGACCCTCCTCCTGATCGGCGCCGGGCTGTTCCTCCGCGCGCTGGGCCAGGCGCAGACGATCAATCCCGGCTTTGACCCGAAAGGGATCCACGTCCTGGGCACCGACCTGGACATTCACCAGTATTCGACCCCGGAGGCGGTCGCGTTCTTCTCGCGCCTTACCGAACGGCTCGAGGCTCGTCCAGGCGTCGCCGGCGTCGCCATGATCGATATCCTCCCGCTGAGTTTGGCCAATCAGACGTCCGGCTTTGTGGTGCCCGGTCGTCCGGCGGTGGAGGGGGATGGGCTGATTCCTACGGACTACGCGACAGTGACCCCGGAGTATTTCTCGGTCATGCGCATCCCGTTGGTGCGGGGGCGCGGCTTTGGGCCGGAGGACCGGGCCGAGTCTCCGAGGGTGGCGATCATCAACGAGACCATCGCGCGACGGGTCTGGCCCAACGAGGATCCGGTGGGGCAGCGGGTGCTCTTGGGGAGCCTCGAGGATGGGACGCCGACGGAGATCGTGGGCGTCGCCAAGGACGGGAAGTACCGCTCCCTCGGCGAGGATCCCCGGGCGATGGTGTACATCCCCTTCGCGCAGGACCCCGGCGTCTCGATGGAGACCCTCGTGCGGGTCCGCCCCGGGATGGCGGATCCCGACCGGCTCCTTCGCGAGGAGGTCCACTCGCTGGATGCCGACCTCCCGCTCATCTGGAATGCGCCGATGGAAGACATCATGGCCATCTCCCTCCTCCCGAGCCGCGCCGCCGCTGTGATCGCGGCGGCCTTCGGCACCGTCGGTCTTCTGTTGGCGGCGATCGGGCTCTACGGCGTGCTGGCCCAGATGGTCGTCCAGCGCACCCGGGAAATCGGCGTGCGCATCGCCCTCGGCGCCGACCGGTCGGCCGTCCGGCGGCTGGTCCTCCGCCATGGCCTTGGCCTGGCCGCGGTTGGGCTTGTGGCGGGGATCGCCGCGGCGATGGTCCTCGGCCGCCTCCTCGGCTCGCTCCTGTATGGCCTGAATCCAGCCGATCCACCGACCTATCTGGCGATCGCCACCGTGTTCACGGCGGTGGCGGCCGCAGCCTGTTGGTTCCCGGCGCGCCGCGCCACGCGTACCGATCCGATGCAGGCGCTCCGCCATGACTGAACGACGCGCGGACGAGTTCCTCCCCCTTCGCCCGCTGGTGTTCGACTTCCTCCTCCTGATCCACGAGTCCCCGCGTCACGGCTACGGGCTCATGCAGGAGCACAACAGCCGCCCCGGTGCACGGCAGGTGCTGGGGCCAGGGACGCTGTACCGGACCCTGCGGGAAATGGAAGGGCTAGGACTCATCGAGGGCTTCGACGGGGAGGCGGCGGAAGGGCCCGGCCGCGACCGCCGCTACTACCGCATCACGTCCCTGGGACGACGGGTCGCCGCGGCCGAGGCGCACCGGATGGCCCAGTTGGTGGGCGTGGCGGAGCGGGGGCGGCTCATTTAGGCGGGGGCCGCGGAGGTAGCTGAGGCAGCGGGGCAGTGAGGCAGGGCACTGGTGCCCCTCGCATTTCACCGCGATGGCGGCGATTCTCTCTCCATGGCGCACCTCCATACGATCATCGCCGGCGGAGGGATCTTCGGACTGACGGCGGCGCTCGAGCTTCGAGCACGCGGGCACGCCGTGACACTGTTCGAACCAGGGCCGATCCCCCATCCCTCGGCGGCCAGCACCGATATCTCCAAAGTCCTTCGGATGGAATACGGCGCGGACCGCGAATACATGGCGTTGATGGCGGAGGCCTTCCGCGGCTGGCATGCGTGGAACGCACGGTGGATTCAGGAAGGGAAGGCGCCGCTCTACCGCCGGACCGGGGTACTGATGCTGAGCCGTGGGCGGATGGCTCCGGGCGGCTTCGAGTTCGAGAGCCACCGGTCGCTCCTGCAGCTGGGCCAGGCCGCGGAACGACTCGATCCCGGGGCGATCGCCCGACGGTTCCCGGCGTGGAACGCCGACCGGTACGTCGACGGGTTCTACCATCGAGAGGGTGGTTACGCGGAAAGCGGGAGGGTGGTGGTAGACTTGGCGGAGCGGGCCGTCCGGGCGGGCGTCGTCCAGAGGGAAGCCGCGGTCGCGTGCGTATCGGTCGCAGGGAGGCGGGCGATCGCCGTCGAATCGGAGCTGGGAACGGTGGCCGGCGACCACGTCCTCATTGCCGCAGGGGCCTGGACGGGGAAACTCGTGCCGGAGCTCGCCGGCGTGCTTCGCCCCACCGGGCATCCGGTGTTTCATCTCCGTCCGGCACAGCCGGCGCTGTTCCGTGACGACGTCTTTCCTGTCTTTACCGCGGACGTCGCCCGGACGGGTTACTACGGCTTTCCCCTCCACAGGGATGGGGTCGTCAAGATCGCCAACCACGGTCCCGGCGCCGTAGTAGACGTCGATGCGCCCCGCGTCGTGCCAGCGGCGGCGGAGGACCGCCTGCGAGCCTTTCTGGCCGAGGCGTTGCCCTCGCTCGTCGATGCCGAGATCGTGTATCGCCGCCTCTGTCTCTACTGTGATACCGAAGACGAGGACTTTTGGATCGACCGGCATCCCGACGTCGACAACCTCACCGTGGCGAGCGGCGGGAGCGGTCACGGCTTCAAGTTTGCCCCGCTCCTCGGCGGCCTGGCTGCCGATGCGGTCGAAGGGAAGGGGAATCGATGGAGGGAGAAGTTCCGCTGGCGCCCCGAGGTACGCCTGGCCAAGGGCCTCGAGGCAGCGCGGTGGCATGGGTGAGGGCGGAGGGGCGTGAACGGCGTCAGCGGCGTGAAGTGCGTGAACGAGCACCTACCGTCTTGTACCGTCGCTCCCGTCCCGACCGCCCTGCCTAGGGAAGCACCACCTTCTCGATGGCGTCGAGGAGATAGGCGATCTGGCGGGCGTCGTCGATCGTCCAGGTGTAGGATCGCGCAGCGGTCTTCTCGAAGTGATAGGTCGCCATCAGCCTGTCCACGCCGGTCACCACCGAATCCGGATAGGTGGGGCGCAGGGTGAAGGCCACCCGGTAGGGCTTGTTCAGCTTGAAGGGGATGAAGTCCCCGCGGAGCTCTCGGCGAACCGCCTCGCGCGCTGCATCCTCCAACATCGTTTGCACCCGCGCCGGCGAGTAGGTGATGGCGGCGTGCCGCCCGAGGGCAGTCTTGACCACCACGCCGATGACGCCGTTCCCCAACATCGCCTGCGTCTCCTTGACCAGCTGATCGTCGCCGCTCACCAGCGAGACCGAGACGCCATATTCCCCCGCCACCAGCGCGTTGATGCCCACCTCGTTGAGGGCCCGGTCGTTTACCGTGAACACGGCAAACGCGTAGTTGTGGGACATGACGCCAGGACTTCCGTAGTTGGCGTGGGCGCCCGTGAACATCATGGTGCCGAAGGAGCTGTCGATCCCCGTGCTCATGACCATCGGCTTGGGATAGCCCCGGATGAGAATCGCCTCGGGATCCAGCTCCCAGGGGAGGATGTTGGCGAATCGATTCCCGCCATGCCCCTCGTTTACCACGAAGGACTTGGCGCCGCCGGCCCGGGCCCCGCGGATCGCGGCGTTGGTCTCTGCCGTGAGGAGCCGCCGGTAGTGGTCCCAATAGTCGGTGCTGGTGGAGTTGCGGTAGGCCTCCCCTTCGGTCCCGGCGATCACCTCACGCGTCTGGACCGCGCTCCCCATCCCTTCCATGTCCGGTACCAGGTAGACCCGGAATCCTTCCTCGGCTGGCACCCGCTTCTCGGCATAGGGCGGGGTCACCTGGGCGGCGAGGGCGAGGGGAACCGCGACTGTGAGCGGGGCAAGGGCGGCAAGGGTGCATCGCGGGACGATCGACATTGGCTCGCTCCAAACTAGAGGGAGGCGGGGACACGCGAGGATAGCTTATGCCGTGGCAGCCGATCCGGCCAGGGCCCCACGGGGCTTCCCCATCACCCCATGGCCCATTACCTCTAGGGCGACCGTTTCCGGAGCCGCCGTGGAGGACCGCTGGGAGGAGGGCCCCGCTCGTGGGGCCGACCCGCTCGATCGCATCGTCTATCTCTCCAACGTGATCGGGATGGAGCCGTCGCTGGTCCAACCCGGCGGCGGCAATACCTCTATCAAGGTAGAGGTACCGGGGTCCTCGGCCCGGCACCTCCTGGTCAAGGGGAGCGGCACCGACCTCCGGACGATCGGCCGGGCGGGATTCACCCGCCTCTCCCTCGAGGCGTTGGCCGCTCTCGAGGACCGCGACTCGATGTCCGATGAGGCGATGATGGCCTTCCTGGCCGACTGCATGGTCGGCCGCGACCAGCCGACCCCCAGCGTCGAGACGCCCCTCCACTCGCTTCTCCCGCATCGGGTGATCGCGCATACCCACGATGTGGTGACGATGAGCATCACCAACATCGACGACGGGAAGGCCGCCGCGCTGGTAGACGAGTTGTTCGAGGGCGCCATCCACTACGTCTCGTACGTCCGGCCCGGCTTCCCCCTGGCCGACGTGGTGCGACGGGAATTGGACGCGATTCCCGAGGGCGCCGTCGGGCTGGCTCTGGCGCACCACGGCCTGGTGATCTGGGCAGACGACGTCGTCTCGTGCTACCGCCGGCTCCGCGACGCGATCACGACGGCGGAAGTCTACTTGGCGCGGAGCCGAGAGGGACGATCGGCGTTTGGCGCCGTCGCCGTGCCGCCCCTCCCCCCCGCCCGGCGGCGGGAGATGGGGATCACTCTCCTTCCCGTCCTCCGCGGTGCCCTCGGGGCGGAGGAGCGGGTCATCCTTCACTTCGACGACAGCGACCGAGTGCTCGCTCGGCTGGGGGGAGTGCGGATGGAGGAGCTGGCGGGACGCGGGATGGCCACCCCGGAACACATCCTCCGTGCCGGGCGCCTCCCCGTCTGGCTGCCGCTGTCGACCGACACCGGGGATGCCGCCCTCATAAAGGAAGCGCGCGAAAAGATTGCCCGGGCTAAGGAGGCCTACCTTGGCTACCACGCCCGCCACGCCGCCGCGGGCCAATCGCCCCTCCGCGACTGGGCCAAGGTCGTGCTGGTGCCGGGCGTGGGGATGGTGACCGCCTTCAAGGACCCGGCGAGCGCGCGGACCGCCGCCGTTTGCTATGAGGCGGTGCTCGACAGCATCGAGAACGCCGAGGCGCTGGGGGGCTTCCGCTTCCTGGGCGAGGATGACGTCTTCGAGTTCGAGCATTGGCCGCTGGAGCGGCGCAAGGTCGAGGAGTCGATCCGCCGCGAGCGGGACACGAAGCTGGTGCCCCGACAGGTGGCCGTGGTCTTCGGCGGCGGGAGCGGGATCGGCCGGGCCGCCGCCGTCAAGTTCGCGGCCGAGGGGGCCCTGGTCGTGGTCGTCGACCGGGACGGAGCCGTGGCGGAGTCGGTCCGGGCGGAGGCAGGACCGGCGGGGAGGTCGCTCGCGATCGAGGCGGACGTCACGGACGAGCCGTCGGTCGCCAGAGTGTTCGAGGAGACCGTCCTCCGGTTCGGCGGCGTCGACACCCTCTGCTACGCGGCCGGGGTGGCCCCGCGCTTTGCGCCGATCACCGACATCGAGGAGCGTGACCTCCAGGCCCAGCTTGCCGTGCATTACCTCGGAGCCGTCTCCGCCATCAAGCACGCCGCCCGCATCATGATCCGGCAGGGGACGGGCGGTGCGGTCGTGGCCTCGGTCTCCAAGGCGGCTGTCGCCCCGGGGAAAGACGCGGTGGCCTACGGCGGGAGCAAGGCCGCGCTTCTCCAGGCGCTCAGGGTGGCGGCGGTCGAACTGGGGCCGCACGGCATCCGAGTCAACGCCATCAACGCCGACCAGGTCGACACCCCGCTGTTTCGGAGGTTCGTGGCCCAGCGCTCTGCGGCGCGCGGCGTCACGCCGGAGGAGCAGCTCGAGGCGTACCGCAAGCGCAACGTCCTGGGTGTCTCGTTGATCCCGGCGGAGGCAGTGGGGGACCTGGCAGTGCTCCTGGCAAGCGACCGGTTTCGCTATACCACCGGGGATCTCCTCACGATCGACGGTGGGCTCCCCGAGGCATTCCCACGCTAGTGCGCACATCGGCACCTCTTCGCGCTCGAGCGGCTACGCGCCACGACGCTCCCTTCGCTATCCCTTGAATCGGGGGTGGCTCCTTCGGAGCCGGCTCCGATTCACCCACCGCGTACCCGAACGAGAGCCGCGGGTGGACCGGGCCCTAGCTGGCGCTCGATCGGTTAGGCGCCATCGCCTTCGCTTCGCTACCCCTTGAATCGGGGGTGGCGCCGATCGCCCACGCTCCAATTCGCGCGGCTCCTATCCAAATGGGGCGTCAAGTGGATCGGGTTGCCCTCCCTCCCTCCCCCCCTCCTCCCTCCCCCCTATCCGTCCCCTGGTGCGGGGAGATGCGGAAGGCAACCATTCGGCGGACCCGATGGTCTAATACAGGCAGCACGCATATATTACGCGAAGCCTGTATTAACTGGAGCCTCCGTGGCCGATCGAAGCGACGCCGCCCAACAGCACAATCCCTTGAACCCCAACGAATTCCACGTCCTGATGGCGCTGGCCGAGGGTCCTTCATACGGCTACGCCCTCATGAAGGCCGTGTCCGACCATTCCGGTGGTGCGGTGACCCCGGAGATCGGCTCCCTCTACCGGGTGCTGGCGCGGCTCATGGATCTGGGCTGGGTCGAGGAGGCGGAGACACCAGCGGATGTCCCGGCCGCTCACCGGGGGCGGACCCGGCGCTATTACGCCATCACGCCGGCCGGCCGCTTGGCGGTCCGGCGCGAGGCGGACCGGCTGGCCGGCGTCGTGGCGCTGGCGCGGGAGCGCGACCTCCTGAGCCCGAGGCGTGTACGGTGATGGCGACCGCTGGGATGGGTGCGGTGCGCGCCGCCCTGATGGCGTTCCCCGCGCGCTTTCGCGCCGCGTTCGGCCCGGAAATGTTGGACGCCTACCGCGACGGACTCGGCGTCGTCGGCGGCGGGGCAGCGTTTCGCTTCACCCTGATCACCATCCTGGACTTCCTGCGGAGCGGCCTCCGCGAACGGGTCCGGCCGACCCTGAGGCCGGTACCGCCCGTCTCCCCCGGAGGCCCCCGACGCGGAGGGATGCTCGTGGATACCCTGGTGCGCGACTTCCGTCACACCGTGCGCTCGTTGGCGCGCCGCCCCGGCTTTGCGCTCGTGGCGATCGTGACCCTGGCTCTCGGCATCGGCGCCAACAGCGCGATCTTCAGCGTCGTGGACGGCGTGTTGCTGCGGGCGCTCCCCTACCACAACCCTGACGGCCTGGCCGTCATATGGGCCTACTGGGGCGACCACTGGGATGGCGACCGCAACTCGATGTCGCAGCCGGACATCGAGGACATCCGCGCCCTCCCCGCCTTTCGCCAAGTGGTCGGGTACCGGCCCAGCGAAGCGACGATGATCAGCGACGGCCAGCCTCGAATCGTCCGCACCGGGCGCGTCACCGAGGGCCTCCTCGCCGCGTTCGATCTCCATCCGACGCTCGGCCGTGACGTCACACTCGAGGACGCCAAGCTCGGCGCTCCCCAGGTGGTCGTAATCGGGGATCGGTTCTGGCGCGAGCGCCTTGGCGGCCGGCCGGATGCCATCGGGGCAGTGCTCGAGCTCTCCGGCCAATCGTACGAGGTCGTCGGCGTGGCGCCGGCGGGCTTCGATTTTCCGCACGGTGCGGAGCTGTGGGTGCCGCGTCAGATCGACCCGGAGAGCTGCGGCCGGGGCTGCCACCTTCATCAAGTACTCGGGCGGCTCGCGGACGGGGTCACCCTGGAGGAGGCGCAGTCCCAGGCGAACACCCTGGCGGGGAACCTGGCCGTATCATATCCCGAGACGAACTTCGAGAAGGGGTTTCAGGTCGTGGGCCTGGCCGACGATCTCGTCGGCGACGTTCGTACCGGCCTCTGGTTCGTACTCGGGGCGGTGGGTCTGGTGCTGCTGATCGCGTGCGCCAACGTCGCCAACCTCCTCCTGGCCCGGGCGGAGACGCGGCGCGGCGAGGTGGCCATTCGGGCGGCCCTCGGCGCCAGCCGCTCCCGGCTGGCGGGGCAGGTGCTCATGGAGAGCCTGGTCCTGTCGGGTGGGGGCGTCGCCCTCGGGCTGGTCCTGGCCCATCTTGGGTTGGGGTTGGTGCGCCGCATCCCGGCGGGGACGGTCCCGAGGATGGAGTCGGTGGCGCTGGACGGGCGCGTGCTCCTCTTCACGATTGCGGTCGGCCTCGTCGTGGCGGTGCTCTTTGGGCTGAGCCCGGCGCTCAGCGTGGCGCGGAGCCCGTTGTCGGAGAACCTGGTCGCCGGACGGCGGGGGAGCGCCGGTCCCAGGACCCGCCGGTTCCGCACCTTCCTCCTGGCGGGGGAGGTGGCGCTGTCTCTCCTCCTCCTCGTGGGCGCGGGTCTTCTCCTCAAGAGCTTCGACCGGCTCTATCGGGTCGACATGGGATTCGTCCCCGACCGGATTACCCGGTTCACGGTGAACCTCCCGAGCGGGCCGTACGACACGCTGGCCAACATGAGCGCCTTCTTCCGCACGCTCGAGGATCGCCTGGCGACCCTCCCCGGCGTCGAGGCCGTCGGGTCTGCCTACGGCCCGCCACTCGGCCGCGGGAGCATCACCGGGGACGTCCTAGTGGAAGGCCGGCCCGAGCCCGCGCCGGGGGAGGGATACGAGGCGTCTATTCATTCCGTGACACCGGGATATCTGACGACCATGCATATCCCGCTGCTCCGCGGCCGCGGGATCGAGCCGTCCGATCGCGCCGAATCCGAAGCGGTGATCGTCGTCAGCGAGACGTTCGTGCGGGAGAATTTCCCGGGGGAGGATCCCCTCGGGAAGCGCGTCGAGGTCACGGCTAACTTCGGTTACGGGGATGGCCACTGGACCATCGTCGGCGTGGTCGGGGACGTGCGGCGGTCGCCGACCGCCACGCCCTTCGCGGACGTGTACGTCCCCCACGCGCAATTCGGGCCGTCCTATTTGACTGTGTCGCTGCGGACGCACGCCGGCGCCGCGCCCTCACTCTCCGACGTCCAGTCGGTGGTGCGGACCCTCGACCCCGCCCTCCCGGTGCAGTCCTTCGAGACCGTGTCTGACGCGATGCGGCGGCAGGTGGCGCCCACCACCTTCTACCTGACCACCTTGGGGATCTTTGCCGGCGTGGCGGTGATCCTCGCCGCAGTCGGCCTGTACGGCGTGGTGGCCTATCTGATGGCCCAACGCACCCGCGAGATCGGCATCCGCATGGCCCTCGGCGCTCGCCGGGAACAGGTGGTGGCCTTGGTGCTGGGACAGGGGGTACGTCCCGCCGCCATCGGTCTAGTCGTCGGCGCCGGCCTGGCGTTGGTGCTCGCACGGGTGGCCGAGGGCCTCCTCTTCCAGGTGAGCCCGCGCGACCCGACCGTCCTGGTCTCGGTGGTCATCCTCCTCGGCCTGGTAGCGACCGGCGCGGCCTTCTTTCCCGCCCGACGCGCAAGCCGCGTGGATCCGGTGAAGGCGCTGCGGGCGGAATGAAGGAGGGCATGAAGGCGTGATGGCGGGCGTGCCGCGGCTGCGAGGCGGCGTGCCTCCGCTGCCTCCGCTGCCCCGCCGACAGTTGACTCCCCCCTCCGGGATGCCAAATTTCGGGCATCCCGAACACGACGGCATTCCTGCGGTTCGGCGGAGACGCCCGTCTGCCATCCGACCGCTGGCTCCGTGGCTCGTCAGTCCTTCAGCAGGGGGAGCACCTCATGTCCCGTATTGCGTTTGCGACCCGCCTTTCCGGCCTCGCCGCCGTGGTCCTCGTTGGCCTCGCCGGATGCCAGCGCGAGGGGTCGGGTGACCAAGACCAGAGCGGCATGGAACAGGCGCCGGTGGAAGTCATGGTCGACAGCGTCGGCCTCCTCACTCCAGAATCGGTGCTGTACGACTCCACCGCCGGCATCTATCTCGTCAGCAACATCAACGGCTCCCCCGTCGCGGTGGATAGCAACGGCTTCATCAGCCGCCTCAACCCCGACGGCTCGATCGCCGAGCTCAAGTGGATCGACGGTGCCGCCGACGGCGTCCGGCTCGACGGCCCGAAGGGGCTGGCGATCGTCGGCGACGTCCTTTACGTCTCCGACATCACCGTCGTCCGGAAGTTCGACCGGAACACCGGGGCTCCGATGGGGGAGATCGCCGTCCCCGGGAGCACCTTCCTCAACGACCTGGCCGCTGGGCCAGACGGCTCGGTCTACGTGACCGATTCCGGACTCGAAGTGACGGCGGACGGCATCGGCCCGGATGGGTCCGATGGGGTGTATCGCATCACGCCCGCGGGCGAGCTCGAGACCCTGGTCAAGAACGACGGCCTTGGCAACCCCAACGGCGTCACCTGGCTCGACGACGGCCTCTGGGTGGTGACCTTCGGGAGCGGCGAGCTGTATCGCGTGGCCGACGGGATGGCGCAGGACCGTATCAAGCTCCCCACCGGGCAGCTCGACGGGGTCGTGGCGCTGGCCGACGGGACGCTGTTGATCTCGAGTTGGGAGGGGCAGGACGTCTATCGCGGTCCGCCCACCGGTCCGTTCACCGAGGTGACCGCGGGACTCGAGTCTCCCGCCGACATCGGCTACGACCCGGGCCGGCACCGGATCATGATTCCCCTCTTCCTCCATGATGCCGTCGCCTTCCGCGGTGTGGGGATGTAATCCGGAAGGGTCCGGCTGCGGCGCGAGACTCTCCTGGATAATCCCATCCTCGCCTGACCGTCCCGGAAACGGAGTCAGCCGTCATCGCGTGTGCCGAGGCCGGGGTCGTCGGCCATGTCACGCGGGAAGGCTCGCTCGAGGACATGGCCCGTGCCGTCCGGGGAGCTGTGCAGGGCGAGGCGATCGTCTCGGCCAAGAGGGCCGTTGAGGCGCGTTCCCATGTTGTCCTCCCACCCCCGCCAAGCGGGAGGCCTAGCACTCCCGCGCGGAGCGCGCGAGGCCTGACCCTGCGGTGTACCTGCTATAATGAAGGAGGACCCGCACCTTCCGAATTGAAACGCTAACGAGATCTCTGACGTAGGTGGCCGCCATGGACGACCACATCAGCGCCGAGTTCATCGCCCTCCAACAGCACCTCGCCGGCCGCTACTCCATCGAGCGGGAGTTGGGCCGCGGTGGGATGGGAATCGTACTCCTCGCGCGGGACGTGGCGCTCGACCGGCTGGTGGCCATCAAGCTTCTCCCGCAGGCATTGGCGGACAACGCCGAGTTCCGCGACCGCTTCCTCCGGGAGGCGCGGACCGCCGCTGGGCTATCCCACCCTAACATCGTGCCGATCCACACGGTCGAAGAGTCGGGCGAGTTGGTGTTCTTCGTCATGGGCTATGTGGAAGGCGAGACTCTCCGGGAGCGCGTCGAGGACACGGGACCGCTCTCGCCCCGCCTGGCGATGAAGTTGATGCAGGAGGTCGCCTGGGGCCTCGGCTACGCCCACCAACGTGGGGTGGTGCACCGCGACATCAAGCCCGACAACATCATGATCGAGGACGGCTCCGATCGTGCCCTGGTGACGGACTTCGGCATTGCCCTCGGCAAGCACGAGCGCCGCGAGGGCGGGGCGCTTGGCGAGGTGATCGGGACGGCTCGGTACATGAGCCCCGAGCAGGCCTGCGGCGAGGAAGTTGACGCGCGGAGCGATCTCTATTCGCTGTCGGCGACGTTCTTCTACGCCCTCACCGGACGGGCGCCCTTCGAAGGGAACACCCTGCCGGCCATCATGGCACTGCAGGTGACCCAGCCGGCGCCGGACATCACGACCCTCCGCCCTGAAGTGCCGCCTCGCCTTGCCCAGGTCATCGGCCGCTGCCTCGAGAAGGACCCCGAGGACCGGCTTCAGACGGGGGAAGAGGTGGCCCAGGGGGTGGGGGAGGCGCGCGGCCGCGACTTCCGGGCGCCGCCGTTGGTGCGGAGTTTCGTCCGGAACGCCCAGGTGAGCACCATGGTCTTCCTGGCCATGATGCTGGCGGGGAATAGCCAAGCCATCAACACGGGATCGGGTTTCAGCATCGACTTCGGCGGGATCATCGGGCTCATTCTCCTGGTCCAACTGGTGGCCGTGGCACGGCGGCTCCTCCGCGAGGGGTACACCTTCGAGGACATTCGCGAGGCGCTCCTGGCGGAGGCCGCCATCCAGGAGGAGGAGTCGGAGGTCCTCAAGCGCGGCAAGTGGATGCGCCGGCTCGACAACGTCTGGTTCCGCGTCTGGGCCGGGCGGATCGGGCGATGGTTCTTCAAATGGGCCGGCGTGTTCGTCCGACCGACGCAGCGCCACGTCCTCCCCTCCCATGACGCCACCGAGATGGTGCTGGGCCGGTCGACGATCGCGGCCTATCGTGCGCTCCCCGACGCCACCCGCCACCGGATGGATGGCGTCCCCGAAGTCATCGATCGGCTGGAGAACCGCGCGGAGGACCTGCGGCGGGAGGGACAGACCGGTCGGGAGCTCACCAACACGGTCGCCGCCCTGGAGAACCTCCGCGTGGCGCTCCTCAAGCTCAAGGCCGGCGCGGCGCGCGTGGAGGACCTGACCGGCGTGCTCGAGCAGGCCAAGGAGATCGGCGCGGAGGTTGACCGGCAGATGGAAGCGCGTGGCGAGGTGGAGGCGTTGGAGGGACGGTAACGACGGGGAAGGCGGTGAGGATGGGAAGGGGGGCGGTCGTTGGCGTGGCGTGAAGGTCGGGGGGGGATCCCCGACCTGGACATCGCTCCGACGCCGTCGGCCGCCCCAATGTCCCGCCGACCACACCCCTGACATCCCGCTCACATTCCGAAGTCTTGATCCGCGGTCCGGCTTCTGCCATCTACCCGTGCCCCAACGATCCCCTCCGCTACCGACGAGTCAGGCCAACCGCATGATCTCTCGAGTGCCATACGGTTCCCACCATCCACGGCACGAAGGTCGCTTCCCACTTGCCCTCCTCATCGCGGGCGGCCTCGCCCTTCCGGCGAGCGCCCGGGCCCAGGGGAACGCCGCGGCCTTCCTCGGCTGTCGGGTTCGCCTGACCGCGGTACAATCCGAGACCGCGGAGGCACGTACCCGTCGAGTGACCGGGGTGCTCCAGCGGGTCACCGCCGACTCTCTGGTCCTGACCGCCGAGAAGGGCACGAGCCTCTCGCTGCCGACCAGCGCCATCGAGCGGATAGAACTGAGCCAAGGGATGAGGTCGCGCGCGGGGCAGGGCGCCGCGATCGGGGGCTTGATCGGTGGGGCCGTAGGCCTAGGTGCCGCTCTCGTCTTCGAGGCTGCGGTTGTAGGGTCAGCCGAATCGAGCGGCATCGGGAGCGGACTCGTGATCATCCCCGCCTTCACCTTGGGTGGGGCGGCGTTGGGCCTCGGCGTCGGGGCCGTCGTTGGGGCGTTGAGTCGCCGGGAAGAGTGGGTAACGGCGTCGCGCCCGCGGGTGAGTGTCGGTGTGGCTCCCAGGAAGGCGGCGGCATGGCTGGCGCTGGGGATTGCGTTCTAAGCACCGCGGTGGCGCCAAGCACAAGGAGGATCAGGATCTGGAGAGGCCCTCAGCCTCCGATTGTTACTCGACAGCGCAATGGGGTGGGCGAGCTTGGGGCAGCCCCGCAGCCCCGCAGCCCCGCAGCCCCGCAGCCCCCGCCTATTCCTCCCGCATGACCGTGACCGGATCCACTCGGCCGGCGCGATGTGCGGGTACCAGGCAGGCGACGATCCCGAAGGCGCCGAGTGCCAGTGCCACCAGCGCGTAGGTTGTCGGATCGACCGGCGACACGCCGAAGAGCTGGCTGGCGATGAAGCGGCTCAGTAGCGCCGCGCCCGCGAGTCCCAGCACGACACCGACCGCCACTAGCCGGCCGCCCTGGCTGAGGACTAGCGTGAGGACGTCCGCCGGCGTTCCCCCCAACGCCATCCGGATGCCGAGCTCGCGGTGCCGCTGGCTTACGCTGTACGCCATCACCCCGTAGATCCCGACCCCGGCGAGGAGGAGCGCCAGGAGCGAGAACCCGGCCACCAACTGGAGAAGCCGCTCCCGGTCGGCGACGGTCTGGCGCACCAGCTCCTCGAGCGTCCCGACGTTGTAGGCCGGGACCTCCGGGTCGAGGTCGTGCACGGCGGCCAGGACTGCCGGCGCCAACGCGGAGGGGTCTCCCGAGGTCTTGACCGCCAGCGCCCGCGTCCGCCCCCAGTGGGCTCCGACGACGTCGTACGACTCCGGCCGCGACTCCTCCAGGAGTCCGCGGGTGCGGACATCGGCCACGACGCCGATGATCTCGTGCCACGGCTCGCTGTCGTCGGGAGGGCCGAGCTTGATCATCTTCCCGACGGGATTTTCACCGGGGAAGAACGCATCCGCCGCCGTCTGATTGATGATCGTGAGATGCCGCCGCTCGTCCACGTCGGCCTCGGTGAAGTCGCGCCCCGCCACGATCGGGACGCCGAGGAGCCGGAACCACCCCGGGAACACCTGCTGGTACCCGGTGCTCGGCGGGACCTCGCCCGGCGGGAGGGCGCGGCCCTGGATGGTGAACCACGAGCTCGAGTAGCGCCCCTCGAGGGGGAGCGTGGAGCTCACGCCCGCGGCCCCGACGCCGGGAAGGTGCGACACGCGGTCGAGGAGATTCCGATAGAAGGCGATAGTCGAGGGCGCGTCGGGATAGCGATCATTCGGGGCCGAGAGCCGCATCGTCAAGAATCCCGAGCGGTCGAAACCGGCATCGACGTGAAGCACTCGGCGGAGCGACACCAAGAGGAGCCCCGTGCCGATGAGGAGCATCAGCGCCAACCCCACCTGGCCGATCACCAGCGCGCCGCGAAGGCGGAGGGTGGCCTTCCCGCCGCCGGTGCGTCCGGTCCGGAGGGCGCGGACGGGATCGCGCCGCGTCATGATCACCGCCGGAGCGGCGCCGAAGAGGACGCCCGTCACGAGCGTGAGCGCGGCACCGAAGAGGAGCACCTGCGGGTCGAGCGTCACGTGAGTAAAGCGTGGATCCCAGCCGGCGGCCCGGAGGAGCGCCAGCGCGCCGGCCGCCAACCCCAGCCCGAGACCGCCGCCGATCCCGGCGATGAGGAGGCTTTCGATCACCAGCTGCCGCATGATCCGGAGCCGTCCGGCGCCGAGCGCGGTGCGCACCGCCAGCTCGCGCTCGCGGCTCACCAATCGCGTCAGCATCAGGTTGGCGGTGTTGGCGCCGGCAATGAGGAGGATGAACCCCACCACGCCGAGGAGGAGCCAGAGGGCCGGCCGGAGGTCGCCCCGGAGCGTCTCGTCCAGGGAGAAGACCGCGAACGTGCGGTTGGCGTTGGTGGCGGGATATGCGGCCTCGAGTTGCCGGCCGATGGTGGCGAGCGCGCTGTTGGCCTTCTCGATCGTCACCCCGGGCGCCAGCCTGGCCAGACCCCAGAAGCCGAAGAAGGTGCGGTTCTCCACGAACCGCGGGAGGTCCGCCGGCCACGGCATCCAGAGCGCCGCCCCGTCTTCGGGGAAGCCGAGGTCCACCGTCGGCGGGAGGACGCCGACCACGCTGAACGACTCGCCGTCGACCGTGATCGTTTGCCCCACGACGCCGGGATCGCCGCCGAACCGGCTGTGCCAGAGCCCGTAGGCGAGGAGCGCGACGTGATACCCGGCTTGGGATCCCTCCTCGGGGAGGAGGGTCCGTCCCACGACCGGCTCGGTCCCGAGCATCGGGAACAGTTCCGGCGTCACGTAGCGGATCGGGACGCGCGCCACCGGGCCGTCGCCCAAGAGGGTCCCCTGGTCGAGGAACACGATCGCCGCCTGGGACAGCACGTCCGTATGACCGGCCAGGTCTTGGAAGTCGGCGAAGGCGATCTGGCCCCAGTCGCTCCTCTGCTGTTGGCCGCGGAGAACCGTCAGTGCCTCCGGCTCGCGGTAGGGGAGAGGCGACAGAATCAGCGTGTGCACCAGCGCGAACAGCGCCATGTTGGCACCCAGGCCGAGTGCCAGGGTGAGCGCGGCGGCGGCGCTGAACCCGGGCGAACGCCGGAGGCCGCGAAGGCCGTAGCGCACATCGGCGCCCCACCCGCCGCCGGACGACGCCGAAGTCGAATCGGTCATCGGTCGCTCCCGTCGAAAGAGGCCGGCCGCGGCGGTCAGCCACGCCCGCGAAGCTGTGAGGACGAAGTCCCGCGTCAACCGCCACCAGAGCCGCGGCAACGCCGCCGTGGCCGCCACCGTGTCCCGAAGAACGAGGGCGAGTTGATCGCCGAAGTGCCGGCGGAATTCGCCGGGATAGAGACACGTGAGGGCCAGGAAGAGGCGCTCGGTCGCCACCCGCGCCCGGCTCACGGTGTACGTCCCTGGGGCTTGAGGAGCTTCCGCGCCCGGGCGTGTTCCACGATCCCGGCCAGGACCTGGCTCTCCCGCTCGAGCACCGAGCGACCCTCCCGCGTGAGCCGGTAGTAGCGCCGCCGTTCGTCGTCATCCTCGGCCTTCGGCCGCCGGTCCGACTCGACAATCAGTCCCGCCTTCTCCAGCCGGCCGATCGCCCAGTAGAGCGAGCCGGGCCCGAGGACCAGGGAACCGTCGGTCCGAGCCTCGACCTCTCGCATGATGGCGTAGCCGTGGGCGTCCCCGTCCGCGAGCGAGAGGAGGATGTGGAAATAGGTCGGGGTCATGCGGAGGTCGGGCTTGGCGGTCGGCATCGGTCACCTACAGAGGTTGATATATCAATCTCTGTAGTATACGGGGGCGGCGCAAGGGCGGTTTCAGACCTCCGCCTGTTGGCCGGGCGGCCCATCCATGGGAGGCCAGGGAGGACGCCGGGGGCTACCGGTTCTTGCGGTTGAGGAATTGTCCGAGGTCGGCCAGCTTGCGGTCCCAGAAGCGCTGATACACCGCCACCCAGTCGTGGATCTTCTTCAAGGGGCGGAGGTTCACCGTGCAGTGGCGCTCGCGCCCCTCGGTGGTGACCGTGAGCAAGCCGGCCCGGCGGAGCACCTGGAGATGCTTGGTGACCGCCTGGCGGCTCACTTTGAAATGGGCCGAGATCTCGGTGATCGGGAGGCCGTCCGATCGATCGGCCAGGAGCTCGAGGATTTCCCGGCGGGTCGGGTCGGCCAGCGCCCGAAACAACGTGTCAGTGCTGGGCATGGCTCCGGTCGAGATACGTAGCCAACTCCGCGGTCACCGCCTCCCACCCCTTGGTCGACGCCTCGAACATCGCCACCGCGGAGGCGGGATCTTGCTCGAATCCCCAATGCTCCAGGTGAAGCTCGGTGCCGGCGTTGGTGGCCTGAAGGCGCCAGCGCACGGTCGTCCGCGCCGGGTTGTCGCCCACCACCCAGGTGTAGACCAGCAGCCTCGGCGGATCCACCTCGAGGACCTCACCCCGGACGATGGTCGACTCGTGGGTAAAGGTGTAGTGAAATCCGACCTCGGCCCGGAAGTCCGCCGCGATGAACCACTCGCTGATTTGGGCCGCATCCGAGATGGCGTGCCACACCCGATCGATCGGGTGGGGGTAGTGAATCGTGCGTTCGATGCGCTTGCTCATGGTCGATCTCACAGTGATGGTCCGACGCCCCGCACCGTCATGCTCAGATCGCGCCCGCCTTCCCCGCCAATCGGCGATACAGTCCCAGCTGCCCCACATGATACGCGTCGTGCACCGCGAGCGACACCAACATCTGGCCCATCGGCATGCCGTGGACCTGCACCTCGAGCACGGCCGGGTCCACCGAGTCCAGGAGCGCCGCCAACCGCTCGTGGATCCGCTCGCCGTCCGCGACGATCGTGGCGAAGTCCTTCGCATCCGCGCCGGGGTTCCGCCCGGCGTCCCACCCCGCTGGGCGAGGCTCGCCCGGATGGCCACGGTAGACCCCCGCGTCGGTGCCCCAGACGCCCTCGCCACCCAACATCGTGACGATCTCGTTCCGCCAGAAGAGGGTGTGGCCATAGACCCAATTGAGGGTGTTGGCGCCCTCCGGTGGCGGCCGCATGCTGTCGGTGTGGGTCATCCCCGCGAGGTTGGCGCGCGCCATCTGGTGGCTCTGATCCAGCATCTGCTTCAAGGTAGCTACAGGAGTCATGGTGGTCGTGGTGGTCATGGTGAGAGCCCTCGGTCAATGGGGGGTCGCCCCGACCGTCGGGGCGGCGAGCATCGCAGACGGCCAAGGTAAGGCTCCAAGGGAAAATGCGCAACTGTATGGTTGCGTGTTCAATCGACCAACGTGGCCCGACTCCCGGGCCATGCCGGGAGCGAACGTGGCCGTATCCCGCTCTGGGGAATGGGATTGCGCCCAGCCGGCTGACGACGGGACTGTCCGGATGCCCCTCCGAATTCGACCTTGACGGGTTGATCCTAGCGCGATTCGGTACCCCGCCGTAGCATTCCTGACGAGCACTTCCGGGTCGGCTGGTGAGCCGGCCGAGCCACCGCCGCCCCGGCCTCTGGAAGGCCGACTCCTTCCACTGCGATCCCTGTGAATCCACGGCGCCCGAGACCGGGCGTGGTTCTAGCATCCCATCAAGGAGACGCTCATGTCCTCCCCATGCATGCCGCGACGAGGGGCAGTTCTGCGACTGTGGCCGGCGGTGCTCGGCCTCGGTGCGCTGATGCTGGCCCCTTCGCACCTAGTCGCCCAGGAGGAAGCCGGCTACATGGACGCGCCGGCGGTGCTCACGGTGACCACCAGCTCGGATGTGGCCAAGGAACAGTTCTGGAACGGCGTGACCGAGATGGACAACGTGTTCTTCAACAAGGCCGCCACGGCGTTCGAGGCGGCGCTCGCGGCGGATTCGGCGTTGGGACTGGCCCGTGTCTACTTCGCGTTCAGCGCTCCCGGCCTTACGCAGGAGGGGCGGCTCGCCCAGGTGCGTCGTGGCCTCGCCTCGATGACGAGTGCCACGCCGGCCGAGATCTTGATGGGGGTCGGGGTGCGCGAGTGGATCGCCGGAAACCAGAAGGCGGGCCACCGCCTGTTTGCCACCGCCTCGGACCTCGCGCCGGGCGACCGGCACGTCGCCTACACTGCGGCGTGGACGGCGGTGTTCGGCGGGGACACGGCCAACGGAGTGACGAGGCTCAAGGACGTCACGGTCCGGTTCCCCAACTACGCGCCGACCTGGAACCTGTTGTCGTACCAACTCTGGAACCGAAATGATCATGCGGGTGGGCTTGCCGCCGTTAAGAAGTACACCGAGCTGATGCCGGAACATCCCAACGCCCACGACAGCTACGCCGAGCTCCTTCAGTGGGACGGGAAGCTGGCCGAGGCCGGAGCCCATTACCGGAAGGCGTTGTCCCTCGATCCCGAGTACACAGCCGGGTACACCGGGTTGGCCGAGGTCGCCGTCCTGCAGGGCCAATACGCTGAGGCTCGCATGCACCTCGGCGATTTCCGCACGCACGCTGCGTCGCCGCAAGGGAAGATCAACGCCGACCGAGCCATCGCCGGGACGTACGTGATGGAAGGCAAGCTCGAGGCGGCGATGGAGGGCTACGCCAAGGCGGCGAGTGACGCGGAGGCTGGAGACTACAAGGGCCTGGCCCGCACGTCGCACCGGCAGGCAGCGGTCGTGGACGCGATGTTCGGGAAGGGTCGCGGCGCAAAGGCACACATGGCTCGCGCGGCCAAGGTGATGGAGAGTGATTCCGTCGGCCAGTTTGCGGCCGGTGTCCTGGTGGCTGCCTACAGCGGGAACCTCCCCGCCGCCCGGGGGATGCTGGAGCGTTTGGACCGCGCCACGGAAGGAAACGCCGGCTGGGACGACACGCGGCACCACTTCCGCGCCATCCTCCTGCTGAAGGAGAAGAAGGCCGACGAGGCGCTGGCCGAGCTGGCGAAGGCGGACCAGGCGGACGATTGGACCCGCGCCCTGACCGCCCAGGCCTTCGAGCGACAGGGAAAGAAGGCCGAGGCCGCCGCCCTCCGCGAGGAGGTCCGCTCCAACGGCCGCGTCGGCCTGTTTAATTTCGGGATGCCGATGGTGCGCCACATGGCGGCCAACGGCATGTAGCCTCTCGCAGGACCGAGAGGTGTTTGGTAGCCGACGGGGAGGGGGCTGCGCCGGCGCGGCTCCCCTCGGCCCGCCGGTGGGATTACAGTTCACTCCCCTGACCCGGGCACCCGTCGGGCGCGGGGGGGCCTGTTTGTGACACCCCTGCCAGACACGCGGCGAGTGAAAACCACCCACGACCGTGGGCCGTATACTCTGAAATCAGAAGAGGATTCGACCTCGTGAACAAGCAACAGAGACTCATCGCGCTGGCGGCCCTCGCCTTTGCGGCCGGGCCGAACTCCCTGTCGGGGCAGGATTTGGACGCGGGCGAATCGGCGGGGACGAGCCATGTGACAGGCGGGGAGTTCCGAGGCGTGATGGGCCATGGGGCCGGCGGGCACTTCACCATCACCGACGAAGGCGGCCGCACCGTCATCCGTCTGGCAAACGACTTCCTTTCGGACCGTGTCCCCGACGGCTACGTGGTCCTGGCCAACCGGCCCGACGCCCTCGACTCCGCCGCCGTCTACGTTGCCAAGCTCGAATCGGCCACCGGCGCGCAGGAGTATCTCGTGCCGCCGGGGGTGGCGGCCCGTGAGTACCGCTACGTCCTGGTGTGGTGCAAGCGGTTCAGCGTGGGGATCGGGGCGGGGGAGATTCGAAGGCGGTCGTGAAGGGGGTGAAGGGCGTGAAAGTCGTAAGGGGCGCATCTACGGACGAAGGGCCACCGTGGTGTCAGTCCGGTCGCTCCGCGACCCCGACTACCGCCCTGGGACGGTGGACGTCGGACGACTCCGGGGACTCGACGTCCGCTCTGCCTTCCTTGGCTCCTTCACCTCCGGCGCCGGGCGATCACCGGATTGCCCGGCGGCATCGCGAAGGCGATGGCGGTGGCCCGGCCGTCCGAGGCGAGGCGAAAGCTGATCCCGCGTTGCACCCCGGAGGCGAGGTTGAACGCGACGAAGTCGGTGGGGGACGTGGGTCGGAGGGTCGTGAGCATTTCCGGCAGCTGGGCATCGGTCACAAAACCATGCACACGCCCGTCGCCCCACCACCAGAAGTACACGAGGTCCTCGCCGTGCTCGAATGCCGTGCGGACATAGGTCCAGAACTCGTCATTCGTCCCGTAGGGTGCGAGGGTCCCGAGGACTGTGTGGGAGCGATAGGCCCCTAGGCTGTCACCGCGCCCGCGCCAGTATTCTCGCAGGAGATCGACGTATGCGTCCCGTCTCATGGGAGAGACCAGCTCTCCCAACCCGCTGAAGGTGTCGTGGCGCGGTAGACCGCCGTTCCGGCGATCGGCACGAGGAGGTCAAAGCCCGCCTGGGAGTCGACCATCAGGGACACCCCGCTGCGGCGCCGGCCCACGACGACGGTGGTCGTGTCGTCCACCGCATACTCTCCGGCGTACCGTGCCAGGACGGCCGAGTCGAGCGAGACGACCGCCGGCGGTAGCGCCGTGATATCCGCGACCAGCGCGTCCTCCGCCTTGTCCATGGCGACGTTCGCCAGCTTGATCCAGTCGATCTCGCGATTCGAGAGGGCGATGATCGTCCGGCCATCGTCGAGGTACCTCCGGAAGGAGCTCGAGAAGGCGTACCACACTCCGGTATGGCCAATCCGCCGCCCACGGTCCGTTTCGCGCACCATCCATCCGTAGGCGTACCCGTCCTTCTCCGGCGTCACGAGGCGCCGGGTGCTCGTGGGGGACAGGATGGCGCCGTGGAGCAGCGCCTGGATCCATGCATAGAGATCCTCGACCGTGGTCAGTACGCTGCCTTGGCCTTGCATGGCCGCCCGCAGTGGCCAATCGAGCGGCGACTCACCGTCGAGCTCGCCGCCCACGGCGCGAGCCACCCCGGTCGGGTCCCAGCGGCGCTCCCCGACGAACCCTGTTCGCGTCAGGTTTGCGGGCTCGAAGATCGCCTCGTGCATGTACGCCGTGAAGGGGCGGCCGGTCACGCGAGCCACGACCTGAGCCAGCAAGGCATACCCCGCATTCGAGTACCGGAAGTCGGCTCCCGGAGCTGCCTGGAGCGGCGCAGCGAGCACGGCCCGGACGAAGTCCCGCGCCGAGACGTCTTCGAAGTCGACGCCGGACTCCCGGGGGAGTCCCGACGTATGCGCCAAAAGGTGGTGCAGGGTGATGGTGGCCTTGTCGGGGGGAACGGAATCGAAGAAGCGCCCCAGCGAATCGTCAAGGCCGAGGCGCCCCTCGTCCACCAACTTCAGGATCGCCGCCGCGGTGAATTGCTTGGCGAGCGAGCCGATGTCGAACATGGTCCGCGGCGTGACGGGGATCCCCCGCGTCGGGTCCGCGATGCCGTAGCCCTTGGAGAGCAGCACCGTGTCCCCCGAGGCCACCAGGACCGCCCCGGAGAACCCGAAGGACTCGGCGCGGGTGAGGTAGGCGTCGAGCTGGGCGACCCGATCGCGGGGTGGCCGGTCCTCCGTGGCGCCCCGCGGGAGGGCCGCGTGGAGGGCCAGCATCATAGTGGAGAGGCCGATCAGCCGGGCCGCCCCGCCGCGGCCGCGCCCCACCCCCCGCGGAGGGCTCACCGCGCGCCCGTCCACCGCACTCCCTCATCCATAGCCCGCTCCTCCGAGGCCTTCCTGTTCGGCCGGTGACAGGACCTCACGGACCAGCGCCGAGTCGTAAAACGATTGGATGGACGCGATCATCCCGTCCTCGACGCGCACCCAATCGCAGGAGGGGATGACGCCCTTGGGCGTCTTGTTCTCGAACCAGACCGCGGCCTGGTTGTCGCCGACGACGACGTGTTTGATCTCGAGGGACTGGACGCTCTTTCGCGCCATCGGCTCGACCGTGTCCAAGTAGAAGTCGCGGCCCTCGAGTCTCCCGAAGGGGCTCGTGTGCACGAAGGTCGGCGACAGGTGCCGGCGCAGCCACGCCAGGTCCATTTTGACCCACGCCTCGATCCATCCAACGGCGAGCTCGGCAGTCTCGTCCTTGGCCATGAGTAATCCTTTCATCGTCCACGCGCCCACGGCGCCCACCGCCGTCGCGCTCAGGTGAAACGTATTCGCGACCAGAAAGGCACCGACGACCGATCCCGACCAGCCGAACGCATAGGGCACGGTCGTCATCAGGAGTGGCACGACCACCCACATTACCGCCAACACGACCCGCGTGGGCGGGGGGACGGGCTTCCCGCGCCGATGCCGGCGTGACAAATCCATCACCGCCAGCGGGGGGCCATAGGCCCAGATGAAGACCGAGGCGCCCTGGACCTCGAACGGCCGGACCCATTGGATCATGGCGTATGCCGCGAGGGCGCCACCGGTCAAGAGGGCAAACCGCCGACTGCCGAGGGCGGGTTCGACGCGGGACCCGGCGTACGTCAAGAGGAGGAGGTTCCCCGCGAGGTGCGGCAGCAATGACCCGGGCGAGAACCCGTGCACGAAGGGCGCCGTCAGGAGGCGAACCACCGGGTTCGCCGCCGCGTCGCCCAGGCGATCGGACAACCCGGGGAAGAGCGTGAGTCCGGACAGCGCCAGGCATGCGCCGGCGAGGAGCCACGTCACCGGGGATCGACGAACCGTACTCGCCCGGCGGTGTGGTCGGGACATCATTCGGTGGCCGCGGCACTCTGCAAGATCTGCCTCCCTCGAACCCCAGGAGATTCTCCGCGTGGGCCGCACTCGACCGCCTGGCGCACTGGTCGAACCCGACCCGGCGGATGGGCGGGACCAGATGGTGCGGTTTACCCCCTGGGGCTCCGCGGCCTCGCCGCCGGGGTGGAGTCGGTCACGGCCCCTCGGGGTCGGCGAACCTCACGGACTCCAGCCAGCCGAAGAGAGGATCCCACCAGTCCACCCGGACCCCTTCCAATTGGCAGACTCCGCCGCCGCGGACGAATGTGTGGTTGCAGTCGGCGAAGAGCTGGGTGGTGAATCGCCGCCCCTGGGTCGCCACGAGCGACTGAAGGATGCCGACGCTCCTCTGGACGGGAATGCTGGTGTCGTCCACGCAGTATTGCCAGAGGCTCGGCTGGGGCATCCGCTCCAGGTAGGGGACCGGATCGAAGAGGGATGGGCCGGCCGCGTCGAGGGCCGCGTCGATTTCCTCCTCGGTGAGCTCCGAGGGCATGCAGTCGGCGTCGCCCGTCAACTCGCTGTACAGCAGCTCCTCGCCGAGCGTCACCGTCGGGCCCGACCCAATGAACACGACCGCGAACCGCTCCGGCGCCCCCGCGGCGGCGATGGGCACAACCCATCCGCCTTGGCTGAACCCGTAGAGGCCGATGCGGGCCGGGTCGATGTCGGGATGGTCGACCAGCAGCTGCGCGGCCCCGATCAGGTCGCCGGCGAGGTGCGCAAAGTAGAACGGCTCCCGATATGGACAGCACTCCCCTCCCGAGGCACCCACCCCGCGCTTGTCGTACGACACCAGGCCGATCCCGTGACTCGTGAACAGGGCGAAGAGGGCGTTCCAGCCGACTCGGGTCCACCGATTGCTCCCGTTGTGGATGATCATCACGGCGTGCGGCCCCCTCCCGGGAGGGAGGTAGAGGGTGCCGTAGAGCCGGGTGAGGTCGAGGCCGGCGCTCCGCCAGCCGATGTCGATCTCCCGGTGATCGGTGAACACGCGTTCCGGGCCGAACCCCAGGGGCGGATTCGGATCGAGCGACCCGCCGCAGGCACTGAGCACGACGGTGGCCGCGGCGAGCACGGGGAGCATTCTCCGGGCGTTTCGCATGGTTGCCCTCCTCGACACCGTCGTCGGGCCATCTGATCTCGGCGACCGGACGGCCGCCGAGATCATAGTACGAGCGTCGTACTATATTGGATTCAGCGGCCGGGCGGAAGGGCGGGAGGGAGCCACCCGACCAGTCGTGTCACCTCCCGCTTCAGCGTCCTTCCCTTGCGCCCCCTCAGCCGGCGCTTCATATCAGACCCCGAATCCACTTGGAGCCCGACTCAATGGACCCGCGCCTCTGGCATGCAGCGTACGGCCCAGGAGTGCCGAAGGAGATCGAGTATCGAGAGGAGACCCTCTGGCAGCTATTCGAGGGGAGCGTGGCCCGCTTCCCCGACGCGCCGGCGCTCCTGTTCCTGAACGCACGGCTGACGTTCCGTGAGGTGAAGGAGGACGCGGAGCGGCTCGCCACCGCGATGGCCGGCCTCGGCGTCGGGAAGGACGACAAGGTCGCGATCCATCTCCCTAACCTCCCGCAGACGGTCATCGCCTTCTTGGCCACCCAGCGGCTCGGCGCCCAGGCGGTGATGACCAATCCGCTCTACACCGCACCCGAGATCGCGCACCAATGGAATGACGCGGGGTGCCGGCTGGCGGTGACGGCCGATTTCCTCTACGAGCAGCGGCTTCGGACGCTCCGGGGGTCGCTGGCCGTGGAGCATTACATCGTCGCCTCGATCCCCGAGTACCTGCGATTCCCGCTCCGGCAGCTGGCGCCGCTCAAGCTCCGGAAATCTCAGCCCCCCCACATCGCCCGGGTGGCCCCGGGGCCCGGGGTCCATTTCTTCCGGCCGCTGATCAGAGCCACCACGCCGCAGGAGCTCCCGCCCGGCGCGGCGTTCGACGACGTGGCGCTTCTCCAGTATACCGGCGGGACCACCGGTGTCTCGAAGGGGGCGATGCTCACCCAGAAGAATCTGTCCGTCAACGTGCAGCAGCTCCGCGCCTGGTTCCCCGACTACCGCGACGGCGACGAGGTCCTTCTCGGCGCGCTCCCGTTCTTTCACATCTTCGGGATCACCTGCGTGATGGCGTTCGCCATGTCAACCGGTGCCGCCATCGTGTTGATGCCCAACCCGCGCGACATCCCCCAACTGATCAAGAATGTCGCCAAGTGTCGGGTGACGCTCATGTCGGCGGTGCCGGCGATGTTCGCCGCCATCAACCAGTTCCCCGACATCGGAAAGTACGATCTGACGTCGATCCGGAATTGCTTTTCCGGATCGGCTCCGCTTCCGCTGGCGGTCATGGAGGAGTTCGAGCGGCGGGCCGGCGCCACGATCGTCGAGGGCTTCGGTCTCACCGAGTCGGCGCCGGTGTCGCACGTCAACCCCCTCGGCGGTGTGCGGAAGGCCGGGAGCGTTGGGATTCCGTTTCCCGACACCGATTGCCGGATCGTGGATGCGGAGCGCGGCACGCGTGAGCTGCCGCCCGGTGAGGAGGGCGAGCTCATCCTCCGCGGACCCCAGGTCATGAAGGGATATTGGAAGCGGCCGGACGAGACCGCCAAGGTTCTCCGGGACGGCTGGCTCTACACCGGCGACCTGGCGGCGATGGACGAGGAGGGATACTTCACCATCGTCGGCCGGAAGAAAGACATGATCCTTGCCTCGGGCTACAACGTCTACCCCGACGAGGTGGACCAGGTGCTGATGCAGCATGGCGCGGTCCAGGAGGCGTGCACCATTGGGATCCCCGACCCGAGACGGGGGGAGACGGTCAAGTCGTTCGTGGTGCTTCAACCCGGAGCGGAGGTGAGCGAGGCGGCGCTCATCGAGCACTGCCGCGCCTCGCTGGCGCCCTACAAGGTGCCGCGGATCATCGAGTTCCGCCGTGAGCTACCGCGGAGCTCGATGCTCAAGCTCCTCCGGCGGGTACTGCGAGACGAGGAACTCCGGAAGCTGGCGGGCGACAGCGCGGAGTGGGAGAGAGCGTAGGCGGGTTACTCGTCTCGTCGCAAGGCGCGCAGAATCGTCTCACGCATGCAACGTTTTCGCCTCTGGCGTCGGCCCGTCCCGCCGGCACATTCCCTTGGCGGAAGGAGGCCCGCCACGGCGCCGGACAAGTCCATACCCGATATCCCCCCTCCATGGGAGCGCCACCGCCGAGCCCTCGGGAATCGCCGGTGGGCCGTGGCCGTGCTCGTATGCGCGGCCGCGGCCGTGACGATTCCCGCGCCGGCGAGGGGACAGGTGCGGGCCGGCATCGATGTCGCCGGCTTCTCTCGCTATCAGTGGCGCGGGCTGTCCCGCGATAACGGCTGGGTCGTCCAGCCGGACGCCTACGCGGCGGTGCGGACGCCGTTCGGTTGGCTTACCGTCGGGGCGTGGGGGACGATCGATCTGGCGCGCCCGGCGCCGTCGGATCTGGCGGTGGGTCGGCGGTGGTTTGGCGAATCCAATATCTGGGCCGAACTCTCCGCGAGCGCCCACGGTGTTCACGGCGCAGTCGGATGGACCGGGTATTGGTTCGACGGCACGGCGCTCGGCCTCACGCCACCGGAGGCGACGAACGAGGTCTATCTCCGGCTGGACGCCCCGGGATGGGGGAGGATCGTCCCGCAGGTGACGGCGTGGTACGACGTCGATCGAGTGGACGGCGCCTACGTCGAGGGGAGCGTCACCGTTCGCATTCCGCTCTGGAACCAGATCCTCATCCCCGTCGGCTCCCTCAACGCGACGACCCTGGTCGGAGCCAGCCTCGGCCAGGAGGTGAACGCCGGGGATCCCGCTGAGGCGGCGTACTTTGTCGGCCGCGGCATCACCCACTGGGACGTGTCGCTCTGGACCCGAACCCGACCCGTGCCGTTCTGGATCTTCGAGGGTTCGCTGGGCGTGGAGTTCCACCTGCAGATCAACGTCGACCCCGCGACGGAGCTGGCCGACGGCGCCGGCCGCCGGGAGGATAGCGTCACTTGGCTAGGGGTGTCCTTTTCCGTCTCCGGGCCCCGGTGCCGCCCCGACCGGACGGTGTGCCGATGAGGTGGCTTGGAGTCCTCGTCGCGCCTGCGCTTGCCGCGCTCGCCTCCGGATGCGGTGGCCAACACGAGATCGTCCTACCGGCGCCGGAGTCCGCGCCGGCCCCCGTCCTGGGGCCGGGACTCTACGCCGGGTTCGGTCGGGCGGACCTCACGCCGCCCCCGGGCGTGGGGATGACGGGGTACGGGCCTGACAGTCCCCAGAGCATCGGATGGCGCCACCGACTCTTCGCGCGCGCCCTCGTTCTCGATGACGGCAAAGGCGGGCGGCTCGCCCTGGTGGTGGCCGACCTCACCCACATCTCCCCGACGCTGCACCGCCTCGCGGCCCAGCGGCTCCGTGCGTCGGGCTCGCCCATCGGCGCGGACCATCTCATCCTCTCCGCCACCCATACGCACGCCGGCCCCGGCAACTACTACGAGGTCGAGCAGTACAACGCCCAGGCCGGTCGCTTCTCGGGGTACGACGAGGCCATGGTCGATTTCCTGGTGGATGGCATCGTCCGAGCAGTCGGCGCCGCCGAGGCGAACCTCGCGCCCGCGGTCGCGGGATGGCGGGACGGGCTGGTCGAGGGGTTCTCCTGGAACCGCAGCATGAGGGCGTACGGCCGGAACGTCCCCGACCCGGACTTCGACACCCTCGGCCGGCTCGATCGCAGGTGGAGCGTGCTCCGGATCGATCGGTGTGCTTCCGGGTGGCGGGACTGCCGGCCGGCTGGCGCCTTCAGTGTGTTCGCCATCCACGGCACCAGCTATCC
>Ga0210123_1000309_pt1 | contig 31900 bp, 28 predicted proteins | sample Muzzi_PWB_D2_FD_185535 | JGI IMG/M metagenome (GOLD analysis project Ga0210123, IMG submission 185535) | Wetland microbial communities from San Francisco Bay, California, USA, that impact long-term carbon sequestration - Muzzi_PWB_D2 (SPAdes) | ecosystem: Environmental > Aquatic > Marine >... | reverse complement strand
GCACTTGATTCTTGTGGACACGCCGGATACCGACAGCACCCGCAGCCCGGACCATATGGACCTGCTGCTTCAAATCGTGGCGCATTCCGATGTGCTGTTGTGCGTCTTCGATGCCCAGAATCCCAAGCGCCGTGACCATATCGATTTCATGGCGCCGCTGATCAAACGGTTCAACGGCGGATCTCTGGTGGCCGTGGTGAACAAATGCGACCGCCACAGCAGCGAAGAACTCAGCGAGATCATCGGTCCCGACTTTGACGCCTATTTGCAGCGCGCCTGGCAGTCCCGGCCGGAAACCGTGCTGCTGATCTCCGCCCGGCGCCATTTGAAAGACCCGCAGTGGGACCCCCAGGCGGAACCGCGGCACGACCTGGATCAATTCGACCAACTCCGGGACCTGGTGATGAACACCTTGAACCGGCCCCACGCCGGAAGGGACCGGCGCATCGCCAATGCCGGCCAGATTCGGGACTATTTGATGGAAGAGGTCCAGGGGGCGGTTGGCCGGAACGAAGCCCACCTGGCCACTGCCGCCGAGAAGATGTTGGCTGCCGAACGGCAGAGCATGCAGACCGCCATCGGCCTTCTGCGCGCGGATGATCGCCGCCAGATTCTGGGGGTCAATGTACGGCTTTATCAGGCGCTGGCCCATCGCTGGCTGGGACCGGTGGGCTGGCTGGTGGCCATCTGGTCGCGCCTGATCATGTTCGGCAGCGGCCTGGCGGCCCTGGTGCGGTTCGGCAACCCGCTGCGGCAGTTGTGGGGCGTGGTCTCATCCTGGAAACGCTTCAAGGAGAGCCGCTCGGCCCTGGCGCTGCTCAACGACCAGGACCGTGTGGACACGGCCCTGAGCAGCTTCCGCGCCACCATGCTGACCTTGTGGCCCGACATTGCCGAACCTTTGATCAAGGGCGGGTTTGCGCACGACATCCGGGCCCTGGATGCCCTGGCGCCGGCCAGCGATGAAGTGGGGCAGGCATTGGATCGATTGTGGTCCGAGGCTCTGGACGATCAGATCAACCGCTACGCCAAGGGCCTGAGCCACATGCTGCTTCAATTGATCTTCAACCTGCCGGGGGTGGCCCTGCTGGGCTATGTGGGCTGGTTGACCGCGGCCGGATTTTTCACCGGAAAGTATCTGGCGTCGGACTTCTTTGTGCACGCCCTGCTCACCATCGCCATTGTGCTGATGCTCAGCTTCTTTTTGCTTCAGGCCGTGGTGCGCCTGGTGGTGGGCAAAGACCGCATTCAGCGGCGCGCCTTTCGGGCCATGGAAAAAGGGCTGGCGCAACGGCCGATCGTGGCGACACGCGGCATCGCGGATCAGGTGGCGGGGATTCTGGATATGGGCAAGTGAGACAGACCTTGCGCTGGATGCCATACCCGGCCGGCACGGCGGCCGGCCCTACATTTCGACCCGTGTGCGTGTTTCTGATCGATGGTCTTCGTAGGGCGGGGCTCCGTACCCGCCGGGATTGTCCCTGGAAGCAGAGGCTCTACTCGGGTGCCTCGGACATATACTTGTCGATCATCTGGTAACCTTCATCCGCCATTTTTTTCAGGTTCTCACAACCGGTCTTGTAGTTCTTCAGCCATTCCTCGATGGCTTTTTTGCCCTCTTCGGGCAGCACCGACGGCTGGCTCAAGAAGGTGTTCAGCATCAGTTTGTTCTGTTCAAAGGCACTCATCATCATGTTGTAGCTGTTGTCGAAGGCCATTTTGTTCATCTGGGCCATCTGCTTAATAACCTGAGCCTGCTCTTTCATAACTTCTCCTCTTTCATGAATGTTTGAGTAATGGTGATATTAGAAGCCATCTCAAAAAACGGACAGCTTTAAAAATACAGTCGATGACTCCAAATATCTTCCTCAAGGCTTTTTTTGTCCTCTTTGAGACTCAGATACATGGATGCATTTTGAATCGCCAGGGCCCCGGTATGCGCCAGCGCTTCAACAATGGTGACAAAATCCCGGGGGTATTTGCGCTTGCACTCCGAATAGAGCCGCATCACACCGATGACCCGCTCTCGTGAGCGCATGGGCACGCACACCATGGAGTTGATGCCTTCTTTTTGGGTCTCCTGGGGATATTGCAGGCGGTCATCGTTGGCAATATCTTCGATCACCACGGTTTCACCTTTGAGAGCCGCCTTGATGCTTTTTTCGGCCGATACGGCACCCTTGTCGATAAATGCCTGGCTCATTCCATAGCTGGAGACCATGTCCAGCGAGTTGGTATCTTCGTTCAGCAGCCGGATGGTGACCCCTTTCATGCCCAAGGCCTTGCAGGTTTTTTCGCCCATGTTTTGCAGCACCTGCCTGATGTCGAGGCTGGAGTTGATGGCCGAGGCCAGTTCCAGGAACAGGAATGAATTCTTCTCGATGCGCTCCAGCAGGCGCGCTTTTTTCAAGGCGATACCGCCGTTGCCGGCCAAGGCCTTCAGGAAGAATAATTCATCCTCCGAAAAAGCTCTCTTTTTGGCCGTATACAGAGAAAGCACACCGATGCAGCGGCTATCAACCATTACCGGCACGGTGAGGATGGAAGCGATGCCTTCAGCCTTCTTGGCTGCGTGATGCTCCAAGCGGGGGTCGCCGGCGGCATCCTCAAACATCAGATGACCTTCCTTTTTCAAGGCCCCCACCACCTTTTTGGCCTTGATGGGATTGGCATGCAGGTATTTGTCGGACAACCCGTGTTGGGCTTTGGGCACGAAGACATCCTGCTTTTGATCCGCCAGAAACAAGCACGCGGCTTTGCCTTTCATCGCCGCTGTGGCGCTTTCGACGATCAATTTCAGGAGCTCTTCCATGGTGGCTGCCGTACCGAAGGCCTGGCTCAGGCTGCAAAACGTTCGAAAATAATCTTTCTCCTTGGTCATCAACCGTCTCCTTTTTTCGCTTGTGTAACCCTAACGGCGACAAAAATATTTATATCGTCGGCACGCTTAAAGCGTGGCTGTTTTTTTCCTGGCCGGCTGCTTTTTGACTTTGGCTTTGGCTTTCGGCGCGGCCGCCTTCTTTTTTCGCTTGGCAGGCCGCGGTTCCCGCTCCTTAAGCCAGGACGCAATCTTGGGCGCAAACTCGGCCTGGCATTTGGAGCTGACGTAGATGCCGATATGTCCGGTTTTAAGACAAATATCTTCGGTGTCTTTGCTTCCCACGGCGCCGGTCAGCCGCTCGCAGGCTTCCGGCGGCACCAGGTGGTCGAATTTGCCGTAAATATTGAGCAGCGGCATGGTCAGCTTCTTTAGATCCACCCGTTTGCCGCCCACCTCCATCTTGTTTTGAATCAACAGGTTGTTCTGATAGCAATCGCGAATGAACTCGCGGAAGGTTTCACCGGGAATATCCGGGCTGTCAAATATCCACTTTTCCATGCGCACGAAGTTCTCCACAAAGGTCTTGTCCGCCACATTCTCGAAAAAGCCCACGTATTTGTCAATCATCAAGCGGGCGGGGTTGAGCAGCAGAAATCCGAAGTTGAGAAAATCCCCGGGGATGTTGCCGTAAGTCTTCACGATCTGGTCCACCGGAACGCTCCGCATCCAGATATTGAGCAATCCCGTGTCGACATCAAAATGGGTGGGCGTCACCGTGGTAATCAGGTTTTGAACCTTTTCGGGATGCAGTGCCGAGAAGATAACGCTGAAGGTCCCGCCCATACAGATGCCCATGATGTTGATTTTGGGGACCTTGTTCTTCGCGCGGATGAAGTCGACGATATCGTTGATGTACATATTCACATGGTCATCGATGCCGAGGTAGCGGTCCTTGCGCGTGGGATACCCCCAATCGATCATGTAGACATCCACGCCCTGCTCCAGAAAGTTCTGCACCACGCTGCGCCCGGGCTGCAGATCCAGCATGGTTTCGCGGTTGATCAGGGCGTAAATCAACAGCAGCGGCGTTTTGACCTGTTTTGCGGTTACCGCTTTGTAATGTTTCAGCTTGACGCGATCCTGTTCATAAACCACATCGTACGGCGTGGTGGCGATGTCGGCCTTTATCTCACCCAACAGCACATCCGCCGCCTTGCCCATGCGCTGTTGGGCCATTTCAGCCTCTTGGGCCAAGTTCTTCAAAATCAGATCCACAGGTATTTTCGCCTGTGCCATGGTTTTCTCCCTTCCATCAAACGAATTTCTTCGTCAATGCGCTTGTCGCCGTTCAGGCGCCGTTTTTCTTTTCATACGCGCGCATGCGCTTTTTCAGCAGGTAGATCTCCTTGTACAGGTCGTCCAGATCGTTGTGCGTGGGTATGGCATACATTTTCAGGAAATCATTGACCACCGCCTGCCTGGCCGCAGAGTACTCTTCCAGCGCACAGAGGGTCTTGCCCAGGCGGTCGACGAAATCCTGCTGCTTGAAAAGCTCCATATAATGGCCTTCCAGCAGCTTGATCCAGAGATTGTAGTAGGTCTTGGATTTCTCGTCCAAAGGTCCTGCCTCAGCCATCTCGACCATCTTCTCCTGCAGGCTTTTAAAGGCTTTTTCCATGGGAAGATACAGTGCGTGCATGAATTCCGACAGGGTGCCTTGAAACATATTGAGCTTATCGGCGGCCTGCATGGCCCGCTCCTGGTATAATCGGCCCAGCCCGATCTGCGGGATTTTCAGGTATTGGCTGAACTCCTTTTCGTATGCCGCGGTCCATTGGCGTATGAACTCCTTGTCCAAAGCCTGGGCATCGAAGGTATCTTCTGCCTGGCCCCTTTTCTCGATCCATTCATGCAGCTTTTCCTGAAAACCGAGAAAGCCCTTGAGACAGGTTTGGGCAAACCCCAGGGCGATATCGGGCGTAATTTGGGTGGCTGCTTTAAAATTTTCCAGGGCTTCCGGCTCGCTCATGGCCCCCAGCATGGCCTGCCACATTTTGGCGGTGGCCTGAATGGACTCGCCCATGCGACCTTGAGGTCCCGCCGCCGGCTGAGCCGCGCTGGATGTGAACATCTCCGTCCAATTGTTCATCATGGGGCCCAGCAGGCTGGAGAATAGATTGGCCGATCCCATGAAAGATGCATCTGTTTCCGGCTTTTCGGTCATCGTTCACCTCTTGATTGATTTTTCCGCGCAGGTTGAGATCCGCTATCCTTTGGAGCCCAGACGAAGACCGCCGTGGATGAAGAAGACATCGCCGGCCAGGGCTTCGTTGCGATAGAGATCGCCCACCAGGGCGGCCACTTCCTCCGGTTCAATCAATCTGCCGATGGGTACCTGGGAAATGATCGTATCCAGCACTTTTTGCGGCATGCCTTTAACCATGGGCGTGCCGACATACCCCGGCGCCACGGCCACACAGCGAATCTTGTCCGCCAATCCGCGCCGGAAAAACTCGGCCGTAATCACCTTGGGCATCACCGACATGGCGGCTTTGGTGGAGGCGTAATTGATCTGTCCGGCGGTGCCCAGAGAGCCGGTGGAAGAAACCAGGCAGATCAGCCCTTTGCAGTTGTGGTTGATCATGCGCTCGGCGCATTCGCGAACCGTAAGGAAAACGCCGGTCAAATTGATGTCGATAACCATCTGGAACTGCCCCAGGGACATCTTGCGCTTGACCTTGCCGGTCTCCTTGTCCGGGGAGAGCAGCATGCCGTCCTTGATGATCCCGGCAAACGGCGCCACCAGATTGATGCAGCCGAATTTTTCAATGGCGGCGTCCGCCAGCTTGCTGCAATCTTCCTCCTGGGTCACATTGCACTTGACCGCCAGCACATCGCCCTGCAGCTCCTGGGAGGCCTTTTCCAGCGCCTCTTCAACCACATCGGCAATCACCACCTTGCCGCCCTTTTGCAGCCAGTATTTGGCCATCTCCAACCCGATGCCGCTCGCTCCGCCGGTAATCACGGCGACCGCATCTTTAATTTCCAGCATGTTCTCCTCCTTGATTCAAAATTTTAGTGAATTGGATATTCGCTCCTGATGTTTCCCACGTTGAGTCCGACACTGCATTCAGACGCATGTGGTGGTGCTTGATCCGATGGTCTTCGTAGGGCGGGGCTCCGTACCCGCCGGGGGTGCCACAACATGCATACGATAATGCTGCGGCCCGGCCCAACAGGGTCCATAGCGCCGGATGCTTCATTCTAAAATATAACGGCTGTCATACCTGCTCCAACACCGTGGCCATGCCCTGGCCGCCGCCGATGCACAGGCTGGCCATGCCCAGGGAATGTCCCCGCCGCACCATTTCACCCATCAGGGTCAGGATGATGCGCGCCCCGGTGCAACCGATGGGATGGCCGATGGAGATGCCGCTGCCCATGACATTGGTGGTCTCCGGATTGCAGTTCAGCTCGCGCATGCAGGCGATGGCCTGCACGGCAAAGGCTTCGTTGAGTTCGATCACCCCGATGTCGTTGATGGACAAGGAAGCATCGTGGAACAGCTTGCGGGCTGCCGGAATGGGGCCCAGCCCCATAAAGGCGGGGTCCACGCCGCCCGTGGCCCAGGCCTTGATCCTGACCAGGGGCTTGAGGCCCAGTTCGGCCGCCTTTTCTTCCGACATCACCAGCAGGGCCGCCGCCGCGTCATTGATGCCCGAGGCATTGCCGGCCGTCACCGTGCCGTCCTTTCTAAAAGCCGGACGCAGGCGCGCCATCTTCTCCACCGTGGTATCCATGGGGCGCTCGTCCGTGTCGACCACCATGGGGTCGCCCTTCCTCTGGGGCACCAACACCGGCACGATTTCATCTTTGAAGCGCCCGTCGGCCATGGCCGCCAGCGCCCGCTGATGGCTGACGGCGCCCAGCTCATCCTGCTCCTTTCGGGTGATGCCGTATTTATCGGCGATGTTTTCGGCGGTCAGTCCCATGTGGTAGCCGTAAAAAATTTCATACAGACCATCAAACACCAGCAGGTCGGTCAATTCCGCGCTGCCCATGCGGGCGCCCCAGCGGGCGGAGGGCAGGGCATAGGGAATCAGGCTCATGTTCTCCATGCCGCCGGCCAGGATCGCATCCGCCTGGCCGCAACCAATGGCCTGGGCCGCCAAGGTTACCGCCTTCATGCCGGAAGCGCAGACCTTGTTGACCGTAAAAGCGCCGCTCTCCTTGGCGATGCCGGCACGAATCATGGCCTGGCGGGCGACATTCTGCCCCTGGCCGGCCCCCACCACATTGCCCATGATCACTTCATCGACGGTAACGGGCTGAAGGGTGTCGTCATAATCGTAAAACGATTTTTCCAGATCGATCTGGCCCCGGCCGGCCAGCGCATCGGCTTCATAGCGCCCGGCGGCCTCTCCGGCAACCGGGCGGAGACCCGCTTTTTTCAAGGTTTCTTTTAAAACCAGTGCACCCAGTTCAACCACAGGGACGGACTTCAACCCCCCGCCCAAGGTGCCCACTGCGGTTCTCGCCCCGGATACAATCACGGCGTTCCTCATGGTTGTTCCTCCTTTGCGTTGCTTTGCATACCTTTAAATAGAGCAATGATGCGTCATTGCGAAAAAAAACGTTGCCTCCCTGCAAAAACATTCTGCTTTTCAACATCCTGTTTGAGAGGCCCATAAAGATGTTCATCAAATGTTTGATTTAGGTTAACGTTTGTTAGAAGCCATTAAAAAAAGTCTTTTTGCCCAAACTGGGTGTTGGTGCCGGATTTAAAATCCTCGACATACTGCAGTATGCCCGCGGCTTAAAACCCGGCCCCGCCTACATATAGGACCAAAATCCGTTTTTTGAAATAGCTTCTAGTGGCGCATGCGCCGGAAAAGGATTTTGAGAGATACGGCTTTTATCAGCTATCGAAAGATCGGCACAGATTCCTGCATGAAGACAATTTCAGCAATCCGGAATCAGCATATTAATCGAACCGCAGGTCGCGCAACCATGTTCGCAACAACCCATTTTCAGCCACGATTTTGCCACGATACAGTTCAACCCGGCGATCTGTTACAAGATTCTCAATTGTGCCCTGTTGCACAAGGCCCTGGTCGATGCCGCCGTCAAGTGCCCGCCCTGCAAACAACGCGTTGGCAGCTTCGCAAGCAGCTATTTGCCCCTCGGTTTCCGGGGGGTGATGGAGATTGTGTTTACCACTAATTATGTGACCGATATGGCCTTTTGTCGAGCTTTTTTTCCGCCGCACAAATTACATATCACACCCGGTTGTTTTGTGCGGTATGACCGCTGTGCTCAGATCGCTGGGGCATTGTAATTCTCCAGCAAAGTCATCATACGGGCGGTTTTGGGCCCTGGTCGACCGTTTCCGATGGTGGTGCGGTCGACTTGAACGACCGGCACCAAGCCTTTGTTGGTTCCGGTAATAAATACTTCATTGGCCGCCAGCAACTCTTCGATGGAGAGATCGCGGACCTCGATGGCGTAATGCTCCTTGGCCAGCGCCATGACGACCTTGCGCGTAATCCCCGACAAAATGCCGCTGCCCGGGGTCACCAGCTTGCCGCCGAGGAACACGAACAAATTGCTGGTGGTGCCTTCCAAGGCATGGCCGTCGTCATCCAGGTAGATGGCTTCAACGGCGTCCTCGCGGCGGGCTTTGCGCAGGGCGATGGCGGCCGGCAGGTAATCGATACTCTTGGCGCCGGGAAAATTGCGTTTGACCTTGAGGGTGATCACTTTCACACCCCGGCTATGCCACCAATCAGGCAGCTTGGGCAAGGGGGTCACCAACACGAGCAGGCGCGGCCGGCCCTTGGGCGTCATGAAATCAGGGCTGGAGCCGCCGGTGACGATGATACGGACGTTGGCTTCCTCCTGGTGGCTGTTGCGATCCAGGGTGTCCATGACCACCTTGCAGACCTCTTGCTGGGACCAGGGCATTGCCAGATCGATTTCCTTGGCGGAATGGTGCAACCGCTCGACATGCTCCTTTAAAAAGAAAGGCTTGCCCTTATGGGTCCGCAAAAGATCGAAGACGCCGATGCCCCGTACGATGGCTAAATCGTCCACCGGTATCATGGCCTGGTCAGCCGGCACAAACTTGCCATCCACATAGTAGATATTGTTCATTGCGTGCACTGCCCGATGTGGTTTTAAAAGTCCGAAGTGGGGTTCATACCGGCAACCGGCTGGAAATTCAACCAAAAACGACGCCATATCGTCCAACAGCGTTCCATTGGCCTTCATATCCGGTTCCCAAAGCACGCCAAAGGACGCTATACGGGGATTTTCTGCATCTTCGCGTCTCCGGATCAGTCCGGCTTGTGTTTCTTCCTGCCGTCATCCGTTTTAAACCGGCTTGCCTGTATCATTAGACCAACAAAGCGTTTTTGCAATGACGGAAACCCATAGCGGACGACAGGATATCCGGACAAATTATTAAGGGTTGATTCCTTCAAAACGATGGCGTTACAATCCATATCAAGCCTCCCCTCGAAAATAAACGACCACCCCCAAAAGGGGCGGCTTCAATTTAAAGTCGCTGGCCCTGGTTGGAGCGCAAGATCACGGGTCGACCCTCGGTTGGGTTTTCAACCGCGCCCGGTGCACGAAGTGACCAGGTAGAATCTATTTCAAGTCCAAGGAGCTTCCATGGTCCATCCTCTCTACTCCCATTTGCTGGCGCCGCTGGACCTCGGTTTCACAAGCCTGAAAAATCGCGTCCTGATGGGCTCCATGCATACCGGTCTGGAGGAGCTCAGCGACGGGCCTGAACGCATGGCCGCCTTTTATGCCGAGCGGGCCCGCGGCGGTGCGGCCCTGTTGGTCACGGGCGGCATCGCCCCCAATGAGAGCGGATGTGTCGCCGAACATAGCGCCAAAATGACCACCGCAGAAGAGGCCGGCGCACACCGGCCCATCACCCGGGCCGTGCACCGGGAGGGGGCCAAAATATGCCTGCAGATCCTGCATGCCGGCCGATATGCCTTTCATAAGCAACTGGTGGCACCTTCGGTCATTCAAGCCCCCATCAACATCTTCAAGCCCAGGGCGCTCACATCCGCGGAGATCGAACAACAGATCGACGATTTTGTACGCTGTGCCGAGCTGGCTCAGACGGCGGGCTACGACGGCGTCGAGATCATGGGTTCCGAGGGCTATCTCATCAACCAGTTCATCGTCCGGCATACCAACCATCGCGATGACCAATGGGGCGGGAACTATGAGAACCGCATGCGGTTCGCCCTTGAAATCGTGCGGCGCACACGGGAAGCGGTGGGGCCGTCGTTCATCATCATTTTTCGCCTTTCGCTGCTGGATCTGATCGGCAATGGATCGACCTGGGATGAAGTGGTGCTGCTGGCGCGGCGCCTGGAATCGGCCGGCGTCACCATGATCAACAGCGGCATCGGGTGGCATGAGGCGCGCATTCCCACCATTGCCGCCATGGTGCCCCGGGCCGCGTTCTCATGGGCCACGGCCCGGCTCAAGCAGGCGGTGGCGGTCCCCCTGATCACCAGCAACCGCATCAACACCCCGGAGGTGGCCGAAAAAGTGCTGGCCGACAAGGAAGCCGACATGATCTCCATGGCCCGGCCCCTGCTGGCCGACGCCGAATTCGTCAGCAAAGCCGCCACAGGCCGTTCCCATTTGATCAACACGTGCATCGCCTGCAACCAAGCCTGTCTGGACCACATCTTTTCCGGCCAAATCGCCTCCTGCCTGGTCAACCCGAGGGCCGGGCATGAAACCGAACTGGTATACACCGCCGCCACGGCCCCCAAGCAGATCGCCGTGGTGGGCGCCGGACCGGCCGGACTCTCCTTTGCCGTCACGGCGGCCCAGCGCGGCCACCGGGTGGTGCTGTTCGAACAGGCCTATGACATCGGCGGGCAACTCAACATCGCCTTACAGATCCCCGGCAAGCAGGAATTTGAGGAAACCCTGCGCTATTTCCGTAACCAGATTGCCCTCCTGGGCATTACCGTACGCCTGAATACCCCGGCCACCGCCGACTTGCTGAAACAAGGCAACTTCGATGCCGTGGTGGCGGCCACCGGGATCCTGCCGCGCCGCATAGAGATCCCCGGGATCGACCATCCCAGCGTACTTTCCTATGTTGACGTGCTCTGGCACAAGAAACCGGTGGGACAGAAAGTTGCCATCATCGGGGCCGGCGGCATCGGATTTGACACCGCCATATACCTGACCCACGGTCCCAGCCGCTCGCAAGTCGACCGTCTGGCCTTTCTCAAGGAGTGGGGCATCGATCCGGATTTGGGCCCTCCCGGCGGTCTGAGTCCCACGGGCCCCCAGCATGCCCAAGCCCCCATGGACCTCTACCTGCTGCAGCGCAAAGGCAGCAAGATGGGGGCCGGTCTCAGCAAAACCACCGGTTGGATTCACCGCACCCAGCTTCGGCAGAAAGAGGTCAACATGCTTAATGCCGTGGTCTACGAGCGCATCGACGATCAGGGCCTGCATATCATGCGGCGCGAAAAGCGGATGGTATTGTGCGTGGACAATGTGATTGTCTGCGCCGGTCAGGAGCCGAACCGCAACCTGGCCGATGAACTGGCCGACAACGGCCTGCCCGTGCATATCATCGGCGGCGCGGATGTGGCCCTCGAACTCGACGCCAAGCGGGCCATCGACCAGGGGGCGCGGCTGGCCGCCGAGTTATAGGCGACATAGATTTATGCAATGGACGGCACCGTGATCAACCCCATGCGACAAAAGGCCATCGACGGGCTCAAGGTGGGCGACGCCATCACCTTTTCGCGCACCTTTTCCCGGGAAGAGACCGAACGCTTCGGCAAGCTCACCCGAGACTACAACCCCGTCCACTATGACTTGCGCTGGGCTGAAGCAAAGGGTTTTGAGGGCCTCATCTGCCACGGACTGCTCATCGGCGCCATGATCTGTGAAATCGGCGGGCAGGTCGGCTGGCTGGCCAGCGGCATGAATTTCAAATTCATCCGGCCGGTCTTTATGGGCGCCACCATCACCTGCACCACCACCATCCAGAAGATAGAAGACAACGGCCGGGCCCGGGCCGAAGCAATTTTCATGGACGCAGCAGGCCAGCAGGTCTGCCATGCCGTGCTCACCGGACGCTTGCCCCTGGAGCACGAACGGGAGTTGCTGAAAACCATTGCGGAAGAACAATCCGCTTCCCATGGATCATCGTGAAAGGAAATCTGAGGATATGCAAAAAGAGACCAAGTGCGTCCAGGCCGGCACCTACCATGATGCCCTCACGCGCGGGGTGACCACACCGATCTTCACGTCCTCCTCGTACGAGTACCTGGATCGCGCAGAGTGCCCCTATCCACGCTACTTCAATACGCCCAACCAGGCCACGGTCATTGAAAAGCTCTGCGCCCTGGAAGCCGCCCAGGACGGCGTTCTCTTCAGTTCGGGCATGGCCGCCATCAGCACCACCCTGCTGGCCCTGGCCGGTGCCGGCGACCATATCGTGATGCTGGATGCGCTTTACGGCGGCACGCATGCTTTTGCCACGGACGCCCTGGACCGGATGGGGATTCAATACACCTTCGTTTCCACCGATGCCGATGCCGTGGCCCGGGCGGTGACGCCGGCCACCAAAGTGATCGTCATCGAATCGCCCACCAACCCGCTGCTGGAAATTATCGACATTCGCCAGGTGGCGCAGATCGGTGCGGACCGGGGCATCGCCACCGTCATCGACAACACCTTCGCCACGCCCATCAACCAGACGCCCCTCACAGCGGGCATCGATGTGGTGGTGCACAGCGGCACCAAGTACCTGGGCGGGCACAGCGATTTGTGCTGCGGCATCGCCGTCACCTCCCGCGAATACGCCGCCCGCATTCGGAAAATGGCCCAATACCTCGGCGGCAGCCTCAACGCCATGAGCTGCTATCTGCTGGAGCGCAGCCTCAAGACCCTGGCCCTGCGGGTGTCGCGGCAGACCGATAATGCCGCCCGGGTGGCCGAATTTCTGGATGGGCACGATGCGGTACGCCAGGTCTATTATCCCGGTCTGCCGGGAAGCAAAGGATACGAGGTCGCCAGATCGCAAATGACCCGACCCGGGGCCATGCTTTCTTTTGAACTGGACGGAAAGCACATTTCGCCGGGTGCATTTCTCAGCCGGCTGAAACTCATTCGTCCGGCCGTCAGCCTGGGCGGGGTCGAAAGCATCATCTGTTCTCCGGCGCAGACATCCCACGCCAAGATATCCGCCGCAGAACGCGCCCGCATCGGTATCACCGACGCGCTTCTGCGCCTGTCCATCGGCATCGAACACGCGGATGACCTGCTGGCCGATCTGGCCCAGGCCCTCGGAGAATAGACGCCGCAGGTAATCTGGTTTTAAGATTTCAGCAAGGATGCGGCCAGGTCCATTCCGAGCTGCGAAGCCTTGGTCAGAACCTCTTCCTGCGCCTTGACTGCACCGCGGTCAAAGATACCGTAGACCGGTAATTCGCCGATGATCTCATACCCCAACGCCTCCAGGGGCAGGCGCATGGCGTCTATCGTGAATCCCATATCCTCCTTATGCGCCTGCTCGCACACGGCTGCCAGCACGGCTTTACGGCCCTGGCCCGCCAACCGCCCGGACCAGCCCCTGGGCCGGTGATTATCAAAATGGTAAAAGCAGTACAAACGATCGATGAAAGCCTTCATCCACGACGTCACGTTGTAGTTGTGCACAGGAGATACGAGCACCAAGGCCCGTGCGTCAATTATCTTCGGGTAGAGCAGGGACATTCCGTCCATTAAACCGGTACAGATCTTATCTTTGCGGCACTTTTCGCAGCCGATACACCCCTGGAATTGAAGCTCACGCAAGTGCACGCCATGGGCCACGATCTTGTTTTTCGCCGCCCCCCGTAAAATATGCTTTAAAAGGATATCTGAATTACCGTTTTTTCTGGGGCTGCCGCCGATCCCGAGGACCTGCCGCTGCGGGGCACGGTTCCATGCCGCCGTTTTCTTGACCAAATCCAAAGTTTTCATTGATACCCCTCACAGCCACGAAACAATCCAGGCCAGGATCAAAATGACAATCCAAGCCGCAGAAATCGCCCACAAGGCATTTTTCCAGTTATCGCCGAAATAACGTCTCGTGGACTGGGTGATCCAGGTCCAATTCAACCAAAGATGAATGAATAGAAGTGCCAAAAACAGGATAGAAAGATAAAGATGGATATCCCCCCAGTCGTGTCTGCGAAGACCAAGAAAGTACCTTGAAGCCTGGAGTTCCTTTCCCTTGGGGATTACAAATCCCAGCAGCAACCCGATGGCGGCGACGCAACAGAAAACAACAAACAGAAAGGCATCGATGATATATTTGAATGGGTGCTTTTTCATTTCTTATCTGTGGCAACCCGGCAAGCCAAGATCTACCCTGAAACTTCAGGGCCAAATAATGCAATTCATTATTACCATTTAAAGGCGACAGCTCTTTTCCCAAGAATTAAATCGTCAAATATCAATTCCGCCGGCGTTTGAGTCAACCCAACGCAAACGTGCAGCGGCAGGAGATGTTCTTCTCGTGGGTGACAATAACGTGCGTGCGGTGCTTTGTCCCATTCAATCAATTGCCGCTCTCTTTCTTTCTGCGCGTGGGTGCCTGCGCATACGTCGATGAGCCAACTTTGAAAGGCATCATTTTTGGGATCGTCTTCCTTTGTATGATCCCAGGAAAACGCATTCATGTTATGGAAGGAAAAGCCGGACCCTATGACCAATATTTTTTCATCCAATAAACTTCGAAGCGCTTTGCCCAGCGCAATGTGTTTCTGCGGGCTCAAACCCCTGATCAGCGAAATTTGCAGCATTGGGATATCGGCTTCAGGGTACATCATTTTCATCGGGATGAACAAACCATGATCAAACCCTCGATTGCGATCAATATTGGATGAAATTCCCGACTTCTCTAAAATATCCGTTATTCTTTTCGCTATTCCCGGACTGCCGGGAGCAGGGTAAGTTACCTGATAGGCTTCAGGGGGAAACCCGTAATAATCATAGAACAAACTCGGCGCAGGATTACCCAGCACGGTAGCATCATTTTCTTCCCAATGGGCACTGATAACAAGCACTGCATCTGGTTTGGCAATTCGGCTGGGAAGCTGTTTCATAAAATGGATCATGGACGTGTGGCCCGCATCGCCAAGGATTGGCAATGGCCCGCCACCATGAGAAAAGTAGACAACGCATCCGTTTTTATCTTCAGAATCCATCATTAAAGATATCGGGGGACCCTTTTCATATAATTCTCAAAAGCTGCGCCGTATTTCCCTCGACATATCCGCTCCTCCTTTTGGCTATGTCCCTTCTCAGCCCCATGAAACATATCCCCAGGACGCAAAATGGAAAAGTCAGCAGATATGCATTCCAAATGGTCAGCTCAAACATAATTTCTCAGTTCTTCTCATATTTACACGAGAAGCTGTCGGGCGGCATGGTCTTCGCCGTCCCGACCAGCGCCATGGGTTGGGCATCAATGCCCTTCATTTTTGAAATAAGTCAGAGTGCGTTCCGCTCCGCTCGAAAACAACGCGAACAGACTCAACCATATAAATCAACAGCCAGTCGGATTCGATGTGGCATTCCCGTCGCCCCTTCCAATTGCCAATCAGCTTGTGATCTCGATGAATGTCATCAAGCGGTTCTTCCGCCACTATAGAACGGATGATTATTTTCATCTTTTCAAGGTTTTTACCGCGCTTTTTCATCCGTTTGGTGTCGCGCTCAAATTGCTTGGTGTATGCGGGCGTGAGCATTAGATGCCTAGCTTTTTGAACATATCGTCGGTGTCGCTGCAAATGATCAGGTCACGTCCGGCATCGGTATCGGAAAACGTCTTACGGGTGGTCTCGTTTGGAACGACCACATCAAAAGGCAGCCCTTTTTTTAATTCAACCTGCTTATAAAACAAGGTAATCGCCTGGGTTGTGGTTAGCCCAAGCTGCTGAAATATGTGCTCAGCTTTGCCCTTTAAATCGGGTTCAATTCTGGCTCTAATTGTGGATGTTTTGCCCATGACTTGCCTCCATTTGAGTTTTATTAAACGTAGCTCAAATGGGGTACATTGTCAAGAATTACAGTAACTATTCAGCGTAATTCTGAGCAAAATTAATGCTCCTACTTCACAAATTCCGGCAGCTTGCCGTTGAATAACAGATCCAAAGCATAGCTTGCCTTGATGCCTTGCTTGCGACAAGTCGACAGATAGCTGCGGATTCGACAAAAGATTTTGGCTCCCTCAATGGACCGTCCTCTTTGGATCACTGGATGACGGTTTGCTGCTGTTTGTGCTATTCAAGTTCAAACAATTTGCAAGAAGGGTAATGACCAATATCAAGATCTCAACTATTGACTTGGTTCCGGCCGATATCGCCTGAAAATTATTTGACCGAACCACGTTGCGGGTTCCAAGTGCAACCGGCATTCAAAGTAACGTGCGACGATCTGAAAAGCGTTATATCAAAGAACTGTGATGGAAAAGAGTATCTCGTTTTTCACAAAAACGCTGTCAAGCTTTTTCTACTATCTTTGCTACTTTTTTTGAAACAACACTGAATGGTTACTTATTTTCAAGCTTGGGTGGAAAGCCACCTAAGCTTGATGGGCAATTATTTCATATTCATGCAAAACTATGGCATCTATTTGCAATAAAATGCCTTTTGCGCTTGCCAAGTAAGAAATTCTTGATTAATAGCAAGAGAGACCGACCGGTCCCCCTCTAAATTCAAAATAGAGCATTTTGATATGACACCACTTAAGGAAAAAATAATCCATGAAGCCTTGCGGCAGTTCTCGTTCAAGGGCTTTTTGAACACGTCCACGGCGGATATCATTGAAAGCGTCGGCACTTCCAAAGGCGGGCTTTACAACCATTTCAAGAGCAAGGAGCAGTTGTTCTTCGACGCTTTGAGCCAGGCACGGAAAATCTGGCGGGAGCGTAACCTGGTGGGTGTGGACGAAATTGAGCGGCCTGTGGATAAAATCAAGAAAATTCTCATGAACTACCGGGACCATTACCTGACGGACGTGAATAATCTGCCCGGCGGCTGTATCTTCGTCAATCTGGCGGTTGAATTGAGCGACCAACAGCCCCACCTGGCCATGGCGGTCAACGAAGGATTTACTCGGCTCAAGGCCATGTTCAAGCGCTTGCTGACGGCGGAATGCAAGGCCGGCGGCCTTCGCCTGACCCAAAAAGAGACCGACCAGGTGGCCGAATTGATTTTTTCCAGTCTTTTGGGTGCATGCGTCATGTATGCTGCAGATAAATCCGATCGGAATCTGAAGAGGACCATCGATGCCATGATCGATTACCTCACCCAAATCAGCAATTGACCGGGTGATCGCATGCCGGGGCGCCCGGTTCGATGCGCAATGGGCGCATTTGTCTCGATGGCGAACCGGATAACAATCATCACAGGAGGGATAAATGACAATGCAAGCAACGACATTCAACGCTTTGGTGGTAAGTGAAGGCGACGATAAAACCTATCGCCGCGAAATCGAAGAGCGATCACTGGCGGACCTGCCGCCCGGAGATGTGGTGATTCAGGTTCACTACTCTTCGCTCAACTACAAAGACGCCCTGTCGGCCAGCGGCAACAAAGGGGTGACGCGCAGCTACCCCCACACGCCCGGTATCGATGCGGCCGGTGTGGTGGCGGAAAGCACCGATACCCGGTTCAAACCGGGCGACGAGATCATCGTCACCAGCTATGATCTGGGCATGAACACCGCCGGCGGTTTCGGGCAGTATATTCGCGTGCCGGCGGACTGGGTGGTGCCCCTGCCTGCGAACCTGACCCTGCGTGAAAGCATGTGCTATGGTACGGCCGGGTTTACCGCGGCCTTGTCAGTATACCAATTGGTGGCGCACGGCCTTACGCCGGACCAGGGCGAAGTGCTGGTGTCGGGCGCCTCGGGCGGGGTGGGCAGCATCGCGGTTGCCATTCTCGCCAAGATCGGGTTCACGGTTGCGGCGGTCAACGGCCGCAAAGATGAAACCGCCTTCCTCAAGGCGCTGGGCGCGCAATCCGTCATTTCCATGGAAGAAGCCAGCGATCGGAGCGGGCGTCCCCTGCTCAAGGGCCGTTGGGCCGGCAGCGTCGATGCGGTGGGCGGCGAGATCCTGGCCACCACCATCAAGTCCCTGAACTCAAACGGCGTGGTGACCTGTTGCGGCAATGTGGCCTCGCCCGATTTGCCCATCAACGTTTACCCTTTTATTCTGCGTGGTGCGATCCTGGTGGGCATCGATTCCCAGAACTGCCCCATGGACCTGCGCCGCGATGCATGGCAAAAACTTGCTTCGCAGTGGAAAATTCCTAATATGGAGGATGTGGTCAAAGAAATCGGATTGAACGACCTGAACGCGAGCATCGAGAGCATGCTGGCCGGAACGCACAAGGGACGTTCCATCGTACGACTGACCTGAGCAATGGTGGTTGGTTGACGCTTCGTTGCCGAACTGATCACCATCGGTCCTGTGCCGCTGCGGGTCGATACCCAATTAAGGATAAGATATGAGCCAACTGCTGGAAATATTTTCCGACTATATCTGACCGTGGTGCTATTTCATTACCGGGTGTATTGAAAAACTGCGGCAGACGCATGATCTGGCGGTCCGCTGGACCGCCTTTCCGTTGCATCCAGAGACCCCCGAGCAGGGGCTCACGCTGGAAGAGCTGTTTGCCGGCCGGGGCATGGATATCCCTCAAATGCTGGCCCACCTGAAGAGAACGGCGGCGCAGTTGGGGCTGCCGTTCGGCACCCGCACCAGGACCTTCAATAGCCGCCGTGCGCAGGAGTTGGGCAAATGGGCTGAGGACGAGGGCCGGGGAGACGCCTTTCACCGCGAAGCATTTCAGGCCTATTTTGCCCAGGGTCGCAACATCGCGCAGGATGAAGTGCTCAAGAAGATGGCGGCGGCGGTGGGACTGGATGGCGATCGGGCGCTGGCCGTGTTGCAGGAAGGCCGCTATAAGGAAGCGGTGGACCGGGATTGGCAGCGGGCCCGGGAACTGGGTGTCAACGCGGTGCCCACCTTTCAGATGCACGATCAACTGCTGGTGGGCGCCCAATCGGTCGCTACCCTGGACCGATTTGTCAGGGGTGAAGTATTTTGAATCTGTTTGCGAAAACGCCGGGGAGCAGATCTGTTTGCAGCATCGGATGGCCGCGACAGGTTTCAATCCTTGGTGTAGTAGACACCGGGAATCCAGCTTTTGTGGAGCTTGGTGGTCTTTTCGCCTGTGATTTTGGACTCGTCGATAAATTTGAACAAATGCTTGCCGATGCGAATGCGGTCTTCGTGCGCCAGCTTGTGGCGTGAGATCTTCTCGCCGTTCACAAAGGTATGGTTGGTACTCTTTAGATCTTCGATATAACAAGCAGCTTTGCCCTTCTGCTTGGGATCGGCCTTGATCTCGACCACCGCATGGCTGCTGCTGACCATCTTGTCATCCAGAAAAATATCCGCATCCGAACTTCTGCCGATGCGCAGTTGCTCCTTGTCGATGGGAATGGTCTGAACGGTCAACCCCTCGTGGATAAGCGCGAGTATGGGCATGGGACCCCTCCTTCCGGCTTTTGTGCGCGATGATAAATTTTAAGTTTATCATGCCGCCCGGATTTGTCCATAGGCGATATCCCAAGCACCGTTCCGGGTATTCATGCCACCATCAAGACGGGTGCCCGCGGGCAGGCTGAGCCTAAGCCACAGGAAGCGATTTTATGCAGCTATTCAAAGCCTTGGAGAGTTGGGCCGCTGACTTGAACCGTTTGGTCAGCGCTTTGGCCAGCAGTTGATCCACAATTCTTTCCACGCAGGGCGGTACCTCGGGGGCGGCTTCGGAGAGCGGCGTATAGGCATGGTTGGTAATGGCGTACATGATGGCGGTGATGGTGTCGCCTATAAAAGGCTTGGCCCCGGTGAGCAGTTGGTAGAGCACGATGCCGAGGGTAAAGAGATCGGACCGGCCGTCTACGTCCTTGCCGGCCACCTGCTCCGGTGACATGTAGCTGGGTGTGCCCAGCACGATGCCGGAGCGGGTCTGGGAGGCGTCCACTACCCGGGCAATGCCGAAGTCGGTGACCTTGATGCGGCCGTCCTCCAGCAGCATGATGTTGCCCGGCTTGATATCCCGGTGGACCACCCCCTGGCGGTGGGCGTAGTCCAGGGCCATGGTGACATCGGAGATGATGGACAGGATCCGCCCAACGGGCAGCAGGTTGTCCGGTGCGCAATAGCGGGTCAGATCGTCGCCGATCAGCAGCTCCATGGCGATGTAGGCCATGTCGTGCTCTTCGCCGGCATCAAAGATGGACACGATATTGGGATGGGAGAGCATACCGGCGGCTTCGGCCTCCCTGAAAAAACGTGTTTTGATCTCCTCCAATTCACCTCCATCAACCTGGGCGTACTCCAGCGTCTTGATGGCCACCTTGCGGTTGATCTTGGGATCGCGGCCCAGATAGACCGTCCCCATGGCGCCGTGGCCAAGCTCCCGCAGGATCTCGTAGCGGCCGAAGGTGGGTTTGGTGTTGGTATCGTCTACTTTGATGGTGCCATCGCTCACACTGAAATTGCCGGTCATGGCCAACGGGTCGTCGATGTAATTGAGTCGGGTGATGCGTTCCTTGAGGTCCTTGAAATTTCCCGCTGTGAGGATATGCCGGTAGATGGCCGCAGCCTTGTTGAACATTCGTTTGCGTTCGAAATCGAGACCCAGGTTGTACAGCAGGTTTTTGACCGACTCATCCTCCACCGGGCACTGCATGTACTTTTCATAGGCCATGTCGAACATACCCTGGCCCTGATAGGAAAGGCCCAGGGTTTTATTGCTCTCCATCTTATCCTGCTGCCGCATGCGGGTATGGATGGTGAACTGCAGCCCGATAAAGCCGGCGCACGCCAGCAAGGACGGTCCGAAAATCTTGATCCAGTACCCGTATCCCAGCAGAAGGCCCAGCCCGATGGCGTACCAGGTCACCAGGAAGACGGCCAGAATGGCGGCCCCCAGGCGGATACTCACCCGCGGGATGACAACGATGAGGAAAAAGGCAAAGTAGAGCAGGGCCACAATTTCCAGGAAAAGCGCCCAGGGCGGCCTCGAAAGCCGGACCTTGGATAGAATGCGCGCCAGCATGCCGGCTTCGATCTCAACCATGGAGACCCCGTTATGGGTGCCCACGCGGTAGACCGGCGCGATGTCCGGATCGGTGATACCGATCAATACCACTTTGTTTTTAAAAAGATCCGCATCGAGGGTGCCGTCCAATACCTCGGCAAAGGAGTAAGTCCGCTCCCGCAGCCATCGGGGATCATGGTCCACCAGCATATGGAAGGCGCCATCGGTGGAGAGCTCCAGGTGTTTGATCCGCAGCCGCGGCCGTCCGGCAAAATCGGCTGCGATGGTGATGTTGCGCAGCTTTGCGTCGATCTGTTTGACGGCCAACTGCAGGGCCAGGGCCGGATAGAGCCGCCCGGAAAATCCCACCAGTAGCGGAACGCGCCGGACCACGCCATCGGGATCGATTTTCACGTTGATGTGCCCCAACCCGCCGGCCTTGCCGGCCAGGTCACTAAAGGTCTCTTGAACGCTCTCGGCAGCGATGGGCTTACAACGGCCAGTGCCCTTTGCTTCGGCGCCGGCCAGAACTGCGGAGTTGCCATTTTTGCCCCTGGAGGAAACGGCTGGAGGTTTCAGGGAGTTGATGACCAACAGCCCCGAGGGCCTGTCTTCCTCATCTGCCACCGGTTTCTCAGGGCTGAAGCGCATGGGCAGGACCGTGTTTCTGGCCCGCCGTACGGCTGTGATCAGGTGGTCGTCCTGGCTGAGGTGCTCCTGGGCCTCGTTGAGCCAGGTCAGCAATTTTTTTGTGTTTTGCCTGCGGCCTCGCCAATGGGGGTCGGACACCCGGGACCGAAGGTCTTTGATTTCTGCCAGGCCGGGATTCTCATCGGGCAGGGTATAGAGCAGGCAGACGCCCTGGGCCTCGGCCCTGGCGCCGGAGAGCAAAGCCACCATCTCGGCAATCCGTGAACGTGGCCAAGGCCAGTCTCCCAATTGGCGGACACTCTTGGCGTCGATGGCCACAATGGCCACGGAGGAAAAGTCAGGGGCTCGAAAACGCGCCGACCACCAGTCGTAGTGATTGTTTTCCAGATCCTCGAGCAGGCCGGCGGGCCAAGCCATGCCAGCCAGGATCAGCACGGCCATCAAGGAGATCTGGATCAAAGGAGAGCCAAGTATTTTTTTCAACATAGGCTGCTAAAATACAAACACGGTCAAAGTTTAAACCCCTTCAGGGGCGCCCCCAGCCATTCATTCGCCGTCCATGGTCGTATCGCAAACCCATCTATCATAGAAACATCTGGCCGCGAAATCAATACCATCGATAATAATGATGCTCTCCGCGGCAAACACGATGAATGGGGTGGGAGCGGCGTCGCGGCGAGACGCCGCTCCCACAATGCCGGTTAGGCTTCGCCAATCTCATCGAGTTGCTGGTCAAAGGTCTTCTGAAGCGTCTCTTTTTTTGCGTACAACGTTTCCAAGGCCTCGAAATGACTGTCGATGACACTCTGGCTTTGATGAATGGCCGGCGAAAGTTCCGCGATACGGGTCCCATCACCGTCCTGGGAGGCGCGCACCATCTCCTGATTGAATCCAACCAGGCGCTGTTCCTCGGTCTCGATGGCGGTCTCGGCTTTGGCGATGGCCTGATCAAGGGGTTTGAGTTGCCGCGAGCGTTCGCCGATAATGGCCGAGCGTTGCTGGCGCAGCTCCTTTTTGCTGATTTGCGGGGCCGCAGGCTTCTCCGCTTCCATGGATTTGGTGGGCGCCGTTACGGTTTCATCCCCCCAGCCCCCCCTGTCCAGAAAGTCCTGGTAAGTGCCTTCGAACATGGATGCCCGCCCCTGGTCGAAAACAATGAGCCGCTGGGCCAGGGCGTGCAGGAACATTTCGTTATGGGTCACCATGACCACCGCGCCGTCGAAATCGTCGATGGCCGCCACCAGGGCGTCGCAGGATTCCATGTCCAGGTGGTTTGACGGTTCGTCCAGCAGCAGCAGGTTGGCCGGTGTGGCCAGCAATTTGCCCAGCATCACCCGGGCCTTTTCCCCGCCGGACAGCACGGATATGCGTTTTAAGGCGGCATCGCCTTCGAACAGCATGGCACCGCAGATGTTGCGCGCCTGCTGGCGGTCCACATCCGGCTGGCAGTTGAGAATCTCATCCTCGATGGTGTTCAGGTCGTGGAGGGTTTGAATATTGGTCTGTTCGTAAAACCCGTGCGCCACGGCCGGATGATAGGAGAGCTCACCCCGGACGGGGACCAACTGCCCGGCCAACACCTTGAGCAGCGTGGTCTTGCCTCGGCCGTTGGGGCCTACCACGCAGATACGGTCGCCGGCATGAATGGAAATATCCAGGTCCTCAAACAGAACCGGTTGCCCCTCATAGGCAAAGCTCAAGGCTCTGGCGCTGAGCACATGCTTACCGCGGAAGGCCAGGCTGCGGAAACTGAAATCCATGTCACGCATGGATTGCAGCTTGGTCTTTTTTTCCAGCTTGGCCAGGGTCTTGATCCGGCTTTGGACCATGCCCGCCAGGCGCGCTTTGGCCCGAAAGCGGGTAATAAACTGCTCAACCTCCTTGGCGCGACGTTCATCCTTGAGCCGTGTCTTTTCAAAGATCTCTTCATCCTGGGCGATCTGGGTATAGTATTTTTCCGTATCACCGGGGATTTTGCGGATTTTTCGGCGATGGATGCCCAAAGTATGGGTAACGATACGGTCCATGAAGTGGCGATCATGGGTGATGAGCAGCACTTCCCGGGGCCAGGCGAGCAAAAAGCGTTCGATCCAACGGATGGAGGTAATATCCAGGTAGTTGGTGGGTTCGTCCAGCAGCAGCAGGTCCGGCTCGGAGACCAGCACCTTGGCCAGATTGAGCCGCACCTGGAACCCCCCGGAAAACTCCTCCGGTCGGCGCTGCAGGTCTGCGCTGCCGAATCCCAGACCGTCCAGCACCTTTTCCACCTTCCAGTGGTGGTCCCGCTCCGTTTCCGGCAAGCCCAACATGCCCTCTTCGAGCACCGTCGCCGCGGTAAAACGCAACTGCTGCCGGACATGGCCGATGCGGTATCCTTTGGGCGCCGTCAAATGGCCGCCATCGTATTCCTCTTCGCCGATAATAATGCGAAACAAGGTGGTTTTGCCGTGGCCGTTGCGGCCCACCAGCCCCACGCGTTCCTTGGCGTTGATCTTGAAGCTGATGCCGTCAAACAGGACGTTGCCGCCGTATGATTTGGATAGGTTCTCTGCTGCAATCATGGGTTTAATTTCCAGCCATCGGGCAGATCAAAATATTCCAGGTTGCCTTGTGGAAGCAGCGCCCCGCCGCGACCACAAATCAGCACACCATAGGTTGGTGACGGTTTACCCAATTAAGCGGTCAAGGTCAATCCCGTCCTTCGTATGACCATTTGAACAAATCGAACCCCAACCATTCCCGTACCGTGTTTTATGCATTAACCTATAAAATACGGTTTTGATGTCAGACCCGGCCCGGCGACAGCATCCTTTACTATTCTGGTAAGTGGAAATCAAAAGGAGCGTTGGTCTCATCGCCGGGCCTCAAGAAGTGGAGGTCCATGATGAAGGACGAAACCCAGCGAATCTATGATCTTTTGTATTCAATCGTCGGTGAAGGAGGTTGCGGCGTTTCCTGTACCGATGCCGAAATATTCAAGGAAGACGGGCAATGGAAATTGTTCTTGTGCGGCTTTATGGAACCCTGGTCCATGGGTAAAACCCTCTTGGAAGTGGAAACCAACCTGCGGGAATACGCAAACCAAGGGTTCGGGCTTGGCGCACCGGTCTAATTACCACCAGGCCACCACGATGATCAGAGCCACAACCAGCAAGCCCGCTGACTGCCAGCGGTAATTGCGATACCAGGGCAGGTTTCCAAGCTGCCCGGACTCCTTGCGCCAGAAAGCGGGGCTCCAGGTCAACGCGGCAACCTGGCGCGCGGACGGTTTGCCGGTTGCCAGGCTGGTGAATACAAATATCAGGCTGCTGATCATCGTCATCAGGCCGCAGGCGTACAGGTACTGAATCCGGTAAACGGCAGCGATCTCAATTGCAATCCATCCCAGCAGGCCGGCGGGAATACCCACCGCCAGCGTCAAGGTGGCCGCGATGGCCGTGCCCCGGCGCCAAAAAATCCCCAGGACAAAGAGGACCACCACCGGCGGTGTAATATAGGACAGAATGGACTGCAGATATTGCCACAGGGATGGGAACCGGGCAATCTGAGGCGCCCACAGGGCCGACAGCACCATGAAGCCTATGGTGGCCGCCTTTCCGATGCGAACCAACGTCACTTCGGCCAGCCGGGGCCGATAATGCCGGATGAAATCCATGGTAAACAAGGTTGCCGCCGAGTTGAAAATCGATTCCAGACTGGAGAGAATAGCCGCTGCAAGGGCGGCCAGCATGAGGCCACGCAGTCCGACGGGCAGCAGGTCAAAGGCAAGCAGGGGAAAAACCATATCGGGGTTCTGCAGGTCGCTATAGATCGTTTGCGCCATCGCGCCCGGAAGAATCAGGATGAACAGGTTGGGCAGTTTGAGCAGGCCGGCCAGCAGCGACCCACGACGTCCGTGCTCCAGGGAGCGGGCGCCCAATGCCCGTTGAATGACAAACTGGTTGGTGCACCAGAAGTACAATCCCACGATAAAAACACCTGTGAAAATCCCCGGCCAGGGCATGACGGCATCGGAAGCCGGCTGTATCAGGCTCAAATGCGCCGGCAAGGAGCTGGCAGCCCGCGCCATCCATTAAGCCAGCAACCGGCGCAGCAAACCCTGTATCAAGGTCAATTGTGCAGCGTTGAATGAAAATCTGCTGGAAAGGGAATTGTTCGGCCATGCCAAAGGCGCCTACACCGGCGCCGACCGGTCTCGAGTGGAGCGCTTTGAAGCGGCCCATGAAGGCACGATATTTTTGGATGGGCACTAACTAGTGCAGTCGTATGTGCTCGCTGTAAATTATACCATTGATCAGAAGGTAGACGCCAAAGCCCAGGGCCGCATAGCCAAATACGAAGTAGATCGCACGGTACCAACCTGCGGGCGGATTGGCAGCGACAAGCTCCAGGCTGCCTTGCTGCTGTAACCCCTCGATCCAGCCGGGCTTTTCCTCTTTGGCCTCTTCCAAAGGAACGCTGCCGGAAAACATGGCTTCATTCATGGGAAAGCTGGTCGGGCGAAGGTGACCCACGAAGAAATGCACGATAAAGATATAAGCTACCGCCAAAATCGCCTCCGCCCTGTGCAACAGTGCCGCGATATTCAATATCCATCCCGGCGCCCAGCGGCTGGTCCATAGGGGATACATCAGCATAAGTCCGGTCAGCGCCAGCAAAGGCATACCCCAATAGACCGCCCAGTAATCAAATTTCTCCCAATAGGTCCAGCGTCCCAGTCTGGGCGATGCGCCCAATCCGAAAAACCATCGAATGCGCTGGAACAGTTGGATGACATCGCGGTGGGTGGGAATCAAGGAGTCCGGTCCAAAGAGACTCGTCTTTGGATTCCGCCAATCGACCTTGAATAAAAGGTAGATGGTGTGTACGACAAATCCGATCAACATGATAATGCCGACCCATTTGTGGATCAGCAGTGAATTTTCATATCCTCCAAAAATTCCACCGAGGCGCTGGCCCCACGTTGTGCTGTAATATAGGCGGCTGAAGCCTGTAGCGGTCTGAACCAAAAAGGTTGCTATTAAGAATAGGTGGAAAACCCTGTCTATCAAACCAAATCGCTTAATTCGCATCGTCGGCCTCATTATTCAATTTTACTTTTTCTCCCAAACAGTTCTCTCAAGCCCGTCAAGACGCTATGGGGAATAAAGAAAGCCAGTGTTCCGAAGAGCAGCACCAGCATAAACCAATAAGCATAGTAGAGGGCTGGAAATCCGGCGCGGGTTGCGGCAGCGCCGGGGGCCGGTTCATGTACGATATAGCTGGCAAAGGAAGCACTTGCACCTTCGTGGCACTTCGCGCACACATAGGCATGCCGGCGAAGGGGGTTCAACGGCGAGCGGTAATGATTAATACTGGCGACGGGTTCTCCTCCGTGACACTGGCGACAGGTGAGGTTGGCCCGCGTCGTATGAATATCTCTTTTTTCGTGAACATGACACGCTTCACAACGGCGATGTTCATAAAACTTGATTCCCCGATGTGAATCGGCCAGGCGCGAGCGCACCCGCACCTGGGCGGCGTTGGGGCTGTATGAAAAAATCCCCCGCCTCACGCCGGGTATTTCAACAAACGGGCGTTGGCGGCGGGGCAAAACCTCATATTCCTCATAATAGCCGGTGCTGGCCTCGTGCTGCTTGTATCGCCGGACGGCAGAGGCGACTTCTTCCGCGGCTTCCGCCACTCCGCAGACGAACAGGATGCCCATAAGGATGAACGCCCCTGCGGCCATGTAAAGACTTCGGATACGAACGGATGCTGTCATCAGTGACTCCTGCAAGGCTATTTTGAAGCTTCATACCCGAGGAAATCAACGGTCTTGCCCACCGGTTTCGGCAGGCGAACCAATTGTTCCCAATCCTTCTGGAGTTCCTTCAGATCGTCGTTTTTGTGCTTGTGACATGCTTGACAGGAATTCGGGATGACCGGATTCTTAAGGGTGTCCGAAGGCAGCAGGGCCTTGAACACATGGCTGTGAATATCGCCCGATTCAGCACTTTTTGCGATCCTGGGCATATGACAACCCAAACAGTTGGCAAACGAATGGATTGAATGCGCCAGATTGTTATTCACCATTTCGTGACATTGGAGGCATTGCTTGGAACCTGCGGCAAAGGTTTGCGAGCGGGTCGGGGCAATGCCAATTTGATGGACATAGTGGCATGAGGTACAGGTCACGCCTTCGACAGCATGTCTCGAATTTGACCAGTCGATGAACTGCTGATGATGTCCCTTGGAAAATTCGTTTGCGTAAAGGTGGTGGTCATCTCCGGCGGCAAACGAGGTGGATACATAATAAGCTTCCAAAGCCTTGCCGGGTTCATAACCGACAGGCCATCCACCGCCTTTGACTTGCGTTGATTTGCCTCGGTTATGGCAGGAGCCGCAAATCTGCGCTGCCACGCCCATGGTCAGTTTGGCCGGGTTGACGATGGTTTCGCGTTTTTCAAATACCGCTGTTTTGGGCAGGGCCGCATGCCAGGACCCCTTTCCATGGCAGGCTTCACATGAAGTGCCCGGTTCTACGAAGGTTTGTTTTTCCAGATCGGCGCCAGTCGAATGGCAACCGCCGCATTTAAGCAGCCAGGGGCGTTTGTCCCAGTCTTTTTCATGGTAGTTCACCCAACGATGGGTATCGGCGTTGTACTGGATCGGGGAAATATAAAGGGTGCCCTCTTTTTTCACCAAGTAGCGCTGCTTCCACTGGCTGCCAATGGTATAGAGGATATCTTCTTCTTTGGGGACGTATACTTCGGCTGAGGGCACTTTGAGTTTATCTTCCAGTTTGGCCAGGTCCTCGCGGATGCGCTTTTCATCTATTGGTACTATAATCGCGTCCTTGTTTTTTTTGGCGTCCTGAAGCATGCGGCTGTGCAATGTCATCTTCCAGGAATCAAAATGCTCCAGATGGCACATTTTACATGTATCGGAGCCCACAAAGCTCTTCGGCTGGGCGGTGACCGCCTGGATGTCGACGGGTTGTTCGCCGCTGCAAGCCGTCAGGATGAGCGCCATAGCTGCCAGGATGAAAATGGTGGCCAGTGATTTGTTCGTCATTGTTTCCTCCTTGGGCAATGCCGCAACTGATAGTTAAGGACCCGGTCTATCTATTTATATATGGCTGCTATATATGCTATATATGGGTAAGGTTTGGCCCTCGACGGGTGCAAACCAATTTGATTCCTGGCGGACCTAAGGCTCAAACGTCGTCAACCAATACAACAACTCGTCCGAGTCAACTGGATTGGCAATACAGACCGAAATGTGCTCTCTAAACGCTTCTTTGAGATGAGGATGAAATGATTGAGATGATAGTGCAATGATATGTGATAAATTCGTATTCAATTTTAGCTTCCCGATACTGATCGAGTCAACATTAATGTTATCCAGGTTGATGATGACGGTCCGGCAGTCACTGCTTTCAGCATTCATTGCCAGATCCGGATATCCACCAAACACCTTGACCTTCCATCCTTGGCTTTGCAGCAATTTGCAAAGTGCCTTGGATTGTCTTTGATCGTTTTCCAGTATTGCAACCGTGCTTTTCATTAGGATGTAACTCCCGGCGCATTGCCCGCTGAACAATTTGAGTGGGCAGTGATTTGGGAGCCATTGGTTATGAACGCAACCTGTTACAATTTAGCTGGCAGCAGCAATATGGCTCTTTTGTTCAGATTTGTTAGAGCAACCGCCGTGCCAGCGGGTGCGACATATTTATATTGGGAAAACTTTAGCCAATTGGAGGCGCCCAATATCACCGCAACTATTCTAATATATTACATATTTTTTGCAATTCAGCGGATTGGGGCACTTGACGGGCAGCTATTTAAGACACCGAATCAAACCGGGAGGCCGCACATGGGAGACCGAGAGATTGTGTTATAATAGCGCACAAAAATTTAAAGTGCGCTGAACATATATAATTTCAATATGTTAAGCGTGTACCAATTTGGTACACTCCATCGCTTCGATCTGCACATATGCTACATTTGCAGTCTTGCGCCCGGCATGTTGTTCCCGTGGAAGGCAAGTTAGTGATTCTCAGGGGATTGAATATTATATTTCCTAAGCTTGCGGTATAGTGTGTTGCGGCTGATGCCCAATTGTTTGGCAGCCTGCTTTTTATTCCAACTTGTCTCTTCGAGTGCCGTAATAAGTAACCTGGCCTCGCCCTGTTGAAGTGCCCTGCCGCAGGATACCGCTTGGTCAACCCCGCGGCTCTGGCACAGCACGGATGGTAGATCTGTGGCCTCGATGCGTGTTCCCCTGGCCAGAACCACCGTATGCTCGATGCAGTTTTCCAATTCGCGCACATTACCAGGCCAATCATAGTTCAACAGCAAGCGCATGGCCTCAGAGCTGAAGTCGTGGATTTCCTTGCCCTGTTCGGTGGTAAAAAGGTGCATGAAATGCCGCGCCAGCAAAGGAATATCATTCCTTCTCTGCGCCAGGGGAGGCAGCTGAATGGGAATGACCTTCAGGCGATAGTAAAGATCCTCTCGGAAAAGGCCTTTTTTGACCATTTCCAATAAATCCTTGTTGGTGGCCGCCAGAATACGAACATCAACACTCAGCGTCTGTTCTCCGCCGACACGTTCGAATTTCTGCGTTTGCAGCACACGCAGCAACTTCACCTGTGCCGAAGGTGGAATCTCACCGATTTCATCCAGAAACACCGTACCAGTATGCGCGTGCTCAAACCGACCGATCTTCCTTCTGATGGCACCGGTAAAAGCGCCTTTTTCATGACCGAAAAGCTCGCTTTCCAGCAAAGTGGATGGATAGGCGGAACAGTTGATGACCACAAACGGTTTTTCCTGGCGGGGGCTTCTCTGGTGAATGGCGTGCGCCACCAGTTCCTTACCGGTACCGCTGTCGCCCTGAATAAGGACAGTGGTGTCGGTGGGCGCGATATCTTGGATCAGTTTATAGATGGCCTCCATCTTGGGGTCTTTGCCGACGATACCGCAAAACTTCTTTGTCAGCGCCATGCGGGTTCTGATATTCTGCATCTCCTCTTCAAGGGCAGCCGCCCGCTTGAAGGCCCCGGACGAATGGTTCAATATGAGACTGATAACTTCCAACGCGTTGGCATCGCATTGGCACTGTCCGGGGCAGGGGATCAACAAAATGCCAATCGGTTGGCCCTCGTGCATGATGGGAAATGAAGCCGCATGTTTAGCGGCTTTAAATGCCTCCGGCGCCAGAACTGCAGCATCGGTAGATTTTTTTTGAAAACTGAATCGATCAAGATTGTTCAAAATTGGAAGGACGGCCTCAAATTCTTCGTCGCCGAGAATCCTGAGCTTGTCGTCAAAGTATAAAAATAGTCTATTCCTGTGGTTGTTTAGGATCAAGAGCATGATGTCCTGACAGGCCACAATTTCCCGGAACTTCCAAATCAGATAAGCCGACACGTCTTCAAGGTTGTCTTTGCGCCATATCTTGCTGATGATCTCAAAAGCACTTTTGGTCTGCCGGTGCGCCCGGTCCAATTGCTGGGTATGTTGCTCAAGTCGGTTTGTATAAGTCTTGATGCGGGCCAGCATTTTGTTGATGGAAGACGTCAAACGCCCCACTTCATCCTTGGTCTGCGATTCAGGGATAAGATCCAGATCTTTCTCATCAAGATTTTCAGCCGCCTCAGCCAGCGCCGCCAGAGGCCGTGTAATTCTTCGGATAAACACCAAGCTGAAAACCATGGCAAAGATCAGGATGGAAAGCGTAATGGCGGTCATGTGCAGCCATAAGCGGACTATTTTGGATCGAAAAGGCTTTTCTGAAAGCCCCATGCGCAGTATGCCGGCTTTCCCCGAAAAAATCGGCCAGGCCATATCCAGATAATAATCCCCCGTGTCGTTGACGATCCGGCGGAAATTACCGCGTCTATCGCTCTGGGGCCGATTGGCGTCGATCAAATCCACCGGAATGCCATCCGAAAAGGTATGGGCCAGGATTTGTTCTTTATGAACGATAAATAGATAAGCCATCGACGGGTTGCTGCGCAGTTGATGATTGAGCAGATTTTGAAGGGCCGCCAGATCATTGATCAGAATTTTATTGGTCGCTTCAAGCGCCAGGGCCTGGGAAAGGTTTTCTCCCTGCTGGATTGCGGCATCATGAAGATTGGCGCTGAAACGGTGGGTTTCCAGAATTGAGATGATCAAACCGCTGCCGATGACCAGAATTGAAACCGACAGCGCCAATTTGTTTCGAAGACTTGTGAGTGTCATGATGCCACGGCAATGGATTT
>Ga0210123_1000308_pt1 | contig 32085 bp, 33 predicted proteins | sample Muzzi_PWB_D2_FD_185535 | JGI IMG/M metagenome (GOLD analysis project Ga0210123, IMG submission 185535) | Wetland microbial communities from San Francisco Bay, California, USA, that impact long-term carbon sequestration - Muzzi_PWB_D2 (SPAdes) | ecosystem: Environmental > Aquatic > Marine >... | reverse complement strand
TTTTTTTCCGAGATACAGACGAATCCGGTAATACTATCCCCGTGGCTGTGTAATAATCCCCGCTGGATTTTATTTTCACCCGGATACAGCCCATCATGTTTCGCCCGCTGGAACTCTTTGTCGGTCTGCGCTACACGCATAGCAAGCGGCGTACGCATTTCATTTCCTTCATCTCGACGACGTCCATGCTGGGGATTGCCCTCGGGGTGACGGCCCTGATTACCGTTTTATCGGTGATGAACGGATTCGAGCAGGAACTGCGCGACCGCATCCTGGGTATGGCCTCGCATGCCTCGATTACCACCTTTGGCGGCAAGCTGGAGGACTGGCAGGGGCTGGCCCGGACAGTCGAGGGCCGGGAGCATGTGGTTGCCACGGCGCCGTATGTGCGCGGGGAGGCCATGCTGAGTAATGGCAAGAGTGTCAGTGGTGCTCTGTTGCGGGGGATACTGCCGGAAATCGAAGATGGGGTCTCCGACGTGGTCTCGCATATCACGAGCGGCAGTCTGGAGCTGTTGCGGCCGGGTGAGTACGGGATTGTGCTTGGTAAAGAGCTCGCCTTTGCGCTGGGCGCCGGGCTGGGGGACCAGATCACGGTGGTGACGCCGCAGGTTACGATCGGGCCAACCGGGGCAATGCCACGCTTGCGGCGTTTTACTGTTGTCGGGATTTTCAACGTCGGCATGTATGAATATGACCGGACCGTGGCGCTGGTGCATATCGAGGATGCCGCCAGGCTGCTCAGGATGGATGACAGCGTCACCGGGTTGCGGCTCAAGCTCGACGATGTATTCAATGCGCCGGCCGTCAGTCGTGCGCTGTCAGCCGAGTTGGTCGGTGATTACAGGGTTGAGGACTGGACCCGGCAGCATGCCAATTTCTTTCGTGCGGTCAAGACCGAGAAGCGCGTGATGTTCATTATTCTTACACTGATTGTCGCCGTTGCCGCCTTTAATATTGTGTCAACCCTGATTATGGTGGTCACTGACAAACAGTCGGATATTGCCATCCTGCGGACATTGGGTATGTCACCCGGATCAATTATGGTTATCTTTATTATTCAGGGCGCGCTTATCGGCATCATGGGCACTGCACTGGGGGTTGCCTGCGGTGTAGGGCTGGCACTGAATATCGAGACCATTGTACCTGCCATTGAGCAATTATTTAACGTGAAATTTCTTGCCGCGGATGTGTACTACATCAGCACGGTACCTTCAAGCCTGCAATGGCATGATGTCTGGGTCATGGCAAGCGTTGCGATGGTGCTGAGTTTGCTGGCAACCCTGTATCCGGCATGGCGCGCAGCCCGTACCCAGCCTGCCGAGGCATTGCGTTATGAGTAGTGTGCTCAACTGCAGCAATCTTGCCCGGACATTTTTCGAGGGTGAAGCAGCGCTGCGTATCCTGCGTGATATCAACCTGACCATAGCCGCAGGTGAGCGTGTTGCCATTATGGGGGCATCCGGTTGCGGCAAAAGCACCTTGCTGCACTTGCTGGGTGGCCTGGACGAACCAAGCAGCGGCGAGGTGCATATTACAGGTGTTCCTGTTGCCGGGCTGGGGTCTGGGGAGATGGGCCGCTTGCGTAACCGCACGCTCGGGTTCGTGTACCAGTTTCATCATTTGCTGCCCGAGTTTACGGCGCTTGAGAATGTTGCCATGCCATTATTGATTGGCGGCTGCAGTCCGCTCGATGCGGGCAAGCAGGCCGAACAGATGCTGGAACGCGTCGGCCTGACTTCCCGGCTGACGCATAAACCGGGTGAATTATCCGGCGGTGAACGCCAGCGTGCGGCGGTCGCGCGCGCCCTGGTAACGCATCCGCAGTGTGTATTGGCCGATGAACCTACGGGTAATCTCGATCGCCATAACGCGGAACAGGTTTTTGAACTGATGCTGGAACTGAACCAGGAACATGGCGCCAGTCTGTTGATTGTTACACATGATGCTTCACTTGCCGGGCGCATGGATCGCGTTCTTTATCTGCAGGATGGTTACCTGACACAGCAATAAATCCTGTGATGCCCGGGACAGTCCGGGCCCTGTACGCTGCTGTTTAACACGATGTTCAGGGACGAACATGCTGTTACACGCTATCGCCTTTTTTTCCGGTGTACTTGCGCTGCAATTTTGCAGCACACTCCCGTCCCTCTACGCTTATGCACTTGTTCCGGTGGCACTGGTGTTGTTTCGCTGGCCACGGGCACGTATCCCGGCATTGCTTGTTCTTGGGTTCTTCTGGGCGGCCTTGCGGGCTGAAGTTGCGCTTGCGCCGCGGCTGGAGTCCGGCCTCTCAGGGCGGACCCTGCTGGTTGAAGGCACGGTGCTGGATATCCCGAGAACAGTATCACCCGAAAAAACCCGCTTTCTGTTCCAGGCAGACCGGCTTGATGCGGGATCCGGCTGGGTCGATTACCGTGGCAAGTTGCGGCTCAGTAACTTTGCAGTTATCGAAACACTGCAGGCCGGTGAGCACTGGCGCCTGGCGGTGCGGTTAAAGCCCCCGCATGGATTTTCAAACCCGGGCGGGTTTGATTTTGAGCGCTGGCTGTTCGAGCGGCGCATCATGGCGACCGGTTATATACGCAAGAGTCCTGAAAATCGATGCCTGGAGGATGGCAGTGTCAACGGGATCGCTGCCTTGCGCCACCGCCTGATACAGACCTTCGACAGGCTGAATAATCATCCAGCCACCCTGGGTATGGTGCAGGCCCTGACGGTGGGCGATCGCAGCAATATCAGTCCGCAACAGTGGAAGATCCTGCGTGCAACCGGGACCAGTCACCTGATGGCGATATCGGGCCTGCACATCAGTCTGGTTGCCGGGCTGGTGTTCTGGCTGGCACGGGTTGCCTGGTCGCGCTCCGGACGGCTGGCCGAGAGGGTGCCGGCACGTAAAGCGGCGGCGCTTGCCGCAATCATTGCCGCTGTACTGTATGCCCTGCTGTCAGGGTTCAATATTCCTGCACGCCGCGCCGTGGTGATGGTGGCCGTGGTCATGCTGGCCATCGTGTCTGACCGCCGTGCTTCATTAATACAGGCACTGTGCCTGGCGGTTTTTGTAACCCTCATTATTGATCCCATAGCCGTGTTGTCTGTCGGCTGGTGGTTGTCATTCTGGGCCGTTGCCATCATCGCCTGGCTGATCAGTGGTCGATATGGCCGGCAGGGGGTCGGGCAGCGCTGGTTCTACATGCACCTGGTATTGGCCATCGCTATGCTCCCGGCCCTGCTGGTCAGCTTCCAGCAAGCCTCCCTGGTTGCGCCGCTGGCAAATTTCCTGGCAGTCCCCTGGGTCGGTATGCTGGTGGTCCCTGTTGCACTGCTCGGCACCCTGGTAGCCACGATCAACGAAATGGCCGGTCAAATGCTGCTGGGTGCCTCTGCATGGCTGCTGGATATCATCTGGCCATGGCTGGAGTGGCTGGCGCAGCTGGACTTTGCACTCTGGCATCAGCATCAGCCCGTTGCCTGGACCCTGCTGCCTGCGGTGCTGGGCCTTGCCGTCCTGTTTATGCCACGCGGGCTTCCGGGCCGCTGGCCGGGTCTGTTGATGTTTTTGCCGATGTTCCTGGTGCAGCCGGACAGACCGGCGCACGGCGAGGCCTGGATCACCGTGCTGGACGTGGGGCAGGGGCTGGCAACCGTGGTACAGACCCGTCGTCACACGCTTGTTTATGACACCGGGCCACGTTTTAGCGACAACTTCGACACGGGACAGGCGGTTGTCGTGCCGTTTTTGCGCCATCAGGGCATCCGTCGGGTCGATAGCCTGATCATCAGCCATGGTGACAATGACCACATCGGTGGTGCCGATTCCCTGCTCGCGGCGTTCCCCGCAGGGAGACTTTTGTCCGGTGTCCCTGAGAAATTGCCTGGAAGCGGTGTTGAACAGTGCCAGGCGGGGGACCGGTGGCGCTGGGATGGGGTAACTTTTTCAGTATTGCACCCCGGGCCGGGCGGCAGCCATACAGGCAATGATGCCTCCTGTGTTGTGCGTATCGGGGTGGCTGCGGGCCAGGGAGCATTGCTGACCGGGGATATTGAAGCGCCTTCCGAATACTCCTTGCTGCAGGACTGGCGCGGGTCATTGTCAGCCGATGTACTGGTAGCGCCACATCATGGCAGTATGACCTCGTCATCACCGGCCTTTGTCAAGGCAGTAAGCCCCGGGGTCGTGCTGTTTCCTGCAGGGTACCAGAACCGCTACCACTTCCCGAAGCGTGCCGTTGTTGAGCGCTATACGGATATGGGCGCCGAAACCTATAATACGGGCGACAGTGGGGCAATCATGGTCAAGCTGGGTGAGTCAAGCGGGGAGGCGCCGGAAATAAGCCTCCACCGGGTCACCCGGCGGCGCTACTGGAAGCCCTGAGGATGCCGGCATGAATCCATGCTTGGCTGGTGCTGCAAATACAGTATGATTTAAACAACCTAAAGACAAAGGATGGTGACTCTGTGTTAGAACTGGTGAAAGCAGGCGGCTGGTTGATGCTGCCAATTATTGTATGTTCGGTTGTGGCGCTGGCAATTATCGTGGAGAGGATCTGGTCCCTGCAGATGCGGCGGGTGTTGCCCAAACACCTGGTTGCCCAGGTCTGGCGCTGGGAGAAGGTCCACCAGTTGAGCGGTGAAAACCTGCGGGAGCTGCAGGCCAGTTCGCCACTTGGTTCAATTCTCGCAGCCGGGATACTGAATCGCTACCAGAGCCGTGATGTCATGAAGGAAAGTATCGAGGATACCGGCAGACATATTGTCCATGAGCTCGAACGCTACCTGAACACGCTCGGTACCGTTGCCGCTATTACACCCCTGCTGGGTTTGCTCGGCACGGTCATCGGCATGATCAAGGTGTTTGCGACGATGACTACCCAGGGTGTGGGTAATCCGGGCGCACTGGCAGGCGGTATTTCCGAGGCATTGCTTACCACGGCTGCGGGTATGTCGGTTGCAATACCGACCCTGATGTTTTATCGCTACTTCAGAGGGCGCGTAAGAATGCTGGTTCTGAGGATGGAGCAGGAAGCCATGACGATGGTCGAAATTATGCACGGTGAGCATGAAGGCAGCGTTGACGGGGAAGACAGGTAATGAATCTCCAGCCCGGTGATAATGATGAGCCTGAGGTCAACCTGACGCCGCTGATCGATGTGGTGTTCCTGCTGTTGATATTTTTCATGGTCTCTACCACCTTCGAACATCAGTCGCGTATCAAGATTGATTTACCGGAAGCCACGGCTGTGCCGACCAAGTCGGAAGACGAGTCACTGGAGATCATTATCGATGTGCAGGGACGTTATTATATTGGTGACGATCAGGTAGTTAATACAACGCCTAAAACCCTTAAAAGCGCTATCAGCAAGGCCCTGGGTGAGCGTGAGGGGCCGGCTGTGACTATCCGGGCTGATGCCAAGGCGCCGTACCAGTCAGTGGTTACGGCGCTGGATGTGACCAGTCAACTGGGACTGACACGCGTCTCGCTGGCGACATCAAAGGCCCAGGAAGAGTAAGCAGCGATCATGCAGGAGTTATGAAGAGCCTGGACTACTACTGGTACGTACGCAGCCCCTGGATGATTCTGCTAACACCTCTTTCCCTGGTCTATCGAGTTGTTATCTGGTTGCGGCGCTCGGCCTACCGGATTGGCCTGTTTTCAAGCCACACACTCCCGGTGCCGGTTATCGTGGTTGGAAATATAACGGTGGGTGGCACGGGCAAGACGCCGCTGGTGGCGTGGATTGCAACTTACCTGAAGTCCCTGGGATACCACCCGGGTGTTGTTTCGCGGGGTTACCGTGGCAAGGCCGGCAGCTGGCCGCAGCAAGTGCGTCCTGACAGCGACCCGGTCATGGTGGGTGATGAAGCGGTGTTGCTGGCGGGGCTGTGTACATGCCCGATGTCGGTAGCGCCGAACCGGGTTGCAGCCGCCGCCGCCCTGATCGAGCACAATCATTGTGACATCATAGTTAGTGATGACGGGTTGCAGCATTATGCCCTGCAACGCGACGTGGAAATTGCTGTTATCGATGGTATTCGTCGCTTCGGAAACGGCCTGTCCCTCCCTGCCGGGCCGTTGCGTGAACCGCTCAAGCGGCTCACGGAAGTCGACATCGTGGTTGTGAACGGCCTGGGAAGTGGTGATGAATTCCCGATGAAAATGAAACCGGGAGCCGCCATCAAGCTGATTGACGCTGCACAGCAGTGCGAGCTGTCTGCGTTCAACGATCAGCCGGTACACGCCGTTGCCGCGATCGGAAATCCGGAGCGTTTTTTTGCATCACTCCGCCAGGCCGGTATGCTCGTAGAGGAACATGCCTTTCCGGACCATTACTTTTTCCGGAAGGAGGACATAAGCTTCGATGACGACAAGCCGGTATTGATGACCGGGAAGGATGCTGTGAAATGCCGTCACCTGGCAGGTAGCAATCACTGGTATGTACCTGTCACTATCGATATGACTGCGGAGTTCCCGGTCCGGTTGCAGGGGTTGCTGCAAATGAAAGCTGCACCGGTTTGTGCTGAATGATAATTCTTCAAGGGTTCACTTATGGATAAAAAACTGCTGGATATACTTGCCTGCCCGGTCTGTAAAGGGCCGCTGATTTACCTGAAGGAAAAGAATGAACTGGTCTGCAAGGCAGATCGCCTGGCTTATCCTGTCCGGGATGATATTCCCGTCATGCTTGAAGAAGACGCCAGGGTCATTCCTGCAGGCGAGGATATCTGACGGTTTGCTGATATGGGCACTGTTGATTTCAAGGTCGTTATTCCGGCCCGTTACGCCTCAACACGCTTGCCGGGTAAGGCATTGCGGCTGATGGCGGGGCGGCCCATGTTGCAGCATGTGTGTGAACGGGCCAATGAAAGCAGTGCAGAACAGGTCGTGGTCGCAACCGATGACGAGAGAATCGCAGCGGCAGCCAGCGGGTTTAACGTAACAGTCTGCATGACCTCGGAGGAGCACACATCCGGGACGGAACGACTGGCCGAGGTGGTCGAGCAGTTGGGATGGAGTGAAGACACGCTTGTGGTCAACCTGCAGGGTGATGAACCCGCGATGCCTGCTGCATTGATTGACCAGGTGGCCGCTGACATGGCCGCCCACAAGGTGGCTTCCATTGCGACGCTGGCCTGTCCGCTGGGCTCAACAGAGAATGAAATCAACCCCGACATCGTCAAGGTGGTGCTGGACCGCGAGGGTTATGCCCTGTATTTCAGTCGTGCACCGATACCCTGGCATCGGGACGGCCCCGGGCCGGCTGCCAACGTTGGCGGTGCATCACCTGTTTTGCATCATATTGGCCTGTATGCCTATCGTGCACAGTTCCTCAGGCACTTTAGCGAGCTTGAGGAATCGCCGCTGGAAATCTTCGAGAAACTCGAACAATTGCGTGCCCTCTGGCACGGGAAGAAGATCCACGTCGGAATTACGGGGCAAATGCCTGCTTCCGGGGTTGACACCGAGGCCGACCTGCTGCGGGTTGAAAAGTTGTTATAAGCAGGGTTTGTCAGGCCTGTATCGTGTCGGAAATAAAGTACTTGTCAGGATTTATATATGATTAATGTTCTGTTTGTCTGCATGGGCAATATTTGCCGTTCCCCAACGGCGCAAGGTGTGTTTGAAAGGCTGGTTGCCAGCCACGGGCTGTCGGATATGATCCGCATAGACTCGGCCGGAACCCATGCCTACCACGTCGGCGAGAAGCCCGATGTACGTGCGTCCGAAGCCGCCCTGCGGCGCGGCATTGATCTGGGTACCCAACGAGCGCGGCGCGTGGACCCGGGTGATTTCATTATCTTTGACTACATACTGGCAATGGACAGCAGTAATTACGCGGAGCTGGCGGCCATTTGCTCGGCGGAGGATTTGCCGAAACTGCACCTGTTCATGGGGTTTGCTGCTGACAGCCATACCCGGGACGTTCCCGATCCCTATTATGGAGGCCCAGCCGGTTTTGAGAGAGTGCTGGACCTGATCGAGTCAGCAGCAGAAGGTCTGCTGGCAGAGATCCGCCAGCAGCATGGGATATAATGTTCCTGTCATTAGTTTGTTTGCAATGACGAAATAATCAACGTGTTCCTGGTCTATTCCTGACCGACATTCTCCGGCTTCGGCCTGGATGGTTCAAGGGGAGCCGCTTGTTTCTTGTCCGAACTTGCCGGCTGTGGTGCACTGCTTGCCGGAGCTGCCGGAGCTGCAACTGGAGCAGGCCGTGGTCCAGCGGGCTGGGGATTATCCGTATTAGCCGTTGGTTTTTGTACGGGTGCCGTTTGTTGCTCGGCGGACTTACTGCTGGCGGCCTGCCCAGGTTGGGGCGCAGTCTGCGGAGCAGGGCGTGCTTCTGCCGGTTGACGGTTAGCCGTATTGACGTTTTGTGACTGCCCGGCTGTGCTGTTTGCCTGCGGTGTGTCAGCGGCTTTATTTGATTCGGACCGCTGCTCCCCGGTGTCGTGTGACGCCGGGCGTTTATGCTGTGCAGCAGGCCGGTGGGCTTCATTTTGTTGTGTATTGCCGCTTTCAGCCACATTGCCCGAGGCTTCTCTTTGACTGTCTGGACTGCGGTTTTGCCCTGAACGGCGGCGCCCGCCACGACGACCACGACGGCTGCCACGGCTTTGCTGGCTGCCTTCCTGGCGTTGTTCCGTCTGGGCATCACCGCTGGTCGTGGGCTGTGCAGTGGTTTCAGCCGGTTTTGTCTTTTCCGCGCGATTATCCTGTGGTGTTTGCTGGCGGCTGCCGGATGCTCTGGCTTGACGCCCCGAATTGTCCTGTCCCTTGCGATTATTCGGGCGACGATTACCGCCCTGGGGCGGCCTGCGACGGCTGGCATCACTGCGGTTGCTCTGGGTGCCACGGGCTCTACTCGGCTGTGGTCTGGGTTGCTGGGTGCCCGGTTGGCTATCCGGGCGCTTCGCGGCTTCCTCCTCAGTGCCAAGCAGGCCGGCTATCAGGCGTTTCAGAAGTCCTGGTTTCCCCGGTGCCGCCGCCTGTACGGGAGCAGCAGGGCGAGGTGCCGGGCCGCTTGGCTTGAGTCCGCTGATTGCCGGTTTCTCGGGAGCGGGTGCTGACGAACCTGTCTGCGGCACCTCTTCTGTTTCAATGGTTTCGCGTGCAATGTGGTAGCTGGGGACGGGTTTGTCCTCCACTGAGTCGTCCTTGCGGATCCGTTGAATGTCGTAATTAGGCGTATCCAGGGCCGGTGAAGGAATGATCATAACCGGAATCCTGTGGCGACTCTCCAGTTCAACCAGCAGTTCACGTTTTTCGTTTAACAGGTAGGTGCCGACATCGACGGGCATCCGCGCGATGACGCGCTGTGTATTGTCTTTCATGACCTCTTCTTCAATGATTCTGAGGACTGATAGTGACAGGGACTCTACGCCACGGATGGTGCCCTGACCGGTGCAGCGGGGGCAGACTATCTGGCTGGATTCACCCAGTGACGGACGCAGTCGCTGGCGTGACATCTCCAGCAATCCAAACTTCGAGATGCGTCCGATCTGTACACGGGCACGGTCCACCTTGAGCGCATCGTTCAGGCGGTTCTCGACATCACGCAGGTGACGCGCGGGTTGCATATCGATGAAATCGATCACGACCAGGCCGCCAAGGTCCCGAATGCGCAACTGGCGCGCAATCTCGTCCGCCGCTTCCAGGTTGGTGTTCAGTGCTGTTTCTTCAATATCACTGCCCTTGGTCGCGCGGGCTGAATTGACGTCGATCGAAATCAAGGCCTCGGTATGATCAATCACGACGGCGCCACCCGACGGCAGCGTGACCTCGCGTTGAAAGGCTGATTCGATCTGGGATTCGATCTGGAAGCGACTGAACAGCGGAATGGTATCCTGGTAGAGCTTCAGTTTTCCGATATTGTGTGGCATCACACGTTCCATGAATTCACGTGCTGTTTCATGGACTTCCGGGCTGTCAATCAGGATCTCGGTAATATCCGAGCGCAGGTAATCCCTGAGTGCGCGAATGATGACATTACTTTCCTGGTGGATAAGGAAAGGTGCGGGTCTCTCTTCCGAGGCGTCCTTGATGACACCCCAGAGGTGTACCAGGTAATCTAGATCCCACTGGAGGTCTTCAGCGCTGCGCCCGATACCGGCGGTTCGGACGATCATCCCCATGCTGTCGGGGATGTTCATGGCGCTCATGGCATCACGCGTCAGGTCGCGGTCTTCACCCTGGATACGGCGAGACACGCCGCCTGCGCGCGGGTTATTGGGCATCAGGACGAGATAGCGTCCGGCAAGACTGACAAAGGTGGTGAGGGCGGCACCCTTGTTGCCGCGCTCTTCCTTTTCCACCTGGACGATGATTTCCTGACCTTCCTTGATGGCGTCCTTGATGCTCTGCCGCCCACCGGCAGACTGGGCAGAATCGCTGAAGTAGCCGCGTGCAATTTCCTTGAAGGGTAGAAAACCGTGGCGGTTGCCACCGTACTCGACAAAGGCTGCCTCGAGGCTGGGCTCGACGCGGGTTATTTTACCTTTGTAAACGTTGGATTTTTTCTGTCCTCGTGAGGGAACCTCGATATCAAGATCGTAGAGCTTCTGGCCATCGACCATGGCCACACGCAGCTCTTCGGGCTGCGTGGTATTGATTAGCATTCTTTTCATGTTTTGTTTCTCTCATGCGCTCGACCTGTTCCTGCTCACGGCGTGGGGTCTGGCAGGCCTGGAACCAGGCATGCTGCCAGCGCACGGGTAAAATCAGACCCGTTAGCCAAAAAAGGCAGGATACTACTTGCTGTGAGTGGTACATGGGAGCGATTGTTGTTGTCCGTAAATGGTGTTTTTCAGCATCATGCTGATTAATCAACAGATTATTGGTCCATGTAGCGGCCAACATCTGTCTATAAAAATAGTTGTGCCGGCAGGCCCGATCCAGTCTACATCCCCAGGCAGGCCCAAACCGAGCCGCGACTATAACAACCTTGCACGATGCCCGCAAACGGGGCAGGTAATATCCACCTGCGTTTGAGGGTACACTTCTCCACCCTGAATGCAGGCTGTACATTTCCAATGAGTGAATCACCCGCTAAATCTACCCCCGGGGTCCGCCTGGTCTCTGTGACGGCCGAGGATGCAGGGCAGCGGATAGATAACTTCCTGGTCCGCCATCTGAAGGGGGTTCCCAAGAGCCACATCTACCGTATATTGCGCCGCGGTGAGGTGCGGGTGAACAGCGGACGGATCAAGGCCCAGTACAAGGTATGTGCGGGCGACAAGGTCAGAATTCCTCCGGTGAGGATGGCGCCGGATAAGCCCGCTTCCAGTGCAGCGGCCAGGTTTGATCTGGAAAATCAGATCCTGTTTGAGAATAATCGTTGCCTGGTGCTGAACAAACCGTCCGGTATCGCGGTTCATGGCGGCAGTGGTCTGAGTTTCGGGGTCATCGAGGCGTTACGGGCAAGCCGCCCTCAGGCCCCCTGCCTGGAACTGGCGCATCGCCTTGACCGGGACACCTCAGGGTGCCTTGTCATTGCAAAGCGGCGCAGTTTCCTGCGCCTGTTTCACGAACAATTGCGCAATGGCGAGGTCGTGAAGCAGTACCTGGCCCTGTTGGCAGGGCGCTTGACGGGGGGGCGGCAGACAGTGAATGCGCCCCTGCGAAAGCATCAGCTGCAAGGGGGTGAACGCATGGTGGTCGTGGATGAGGACAGCGGTAAAGAGGCGCTCACCCTTTTCAGTCCGGTCAGCCAGTATGCAACGGCCACCCTGGCGGAGGTGGATCTGAAGACAGGCAGGACACACCAGATCCGGGTGCATGCCGCACATATCGGGCATCCGCTGGCCGGGGACGAGAAATATGGTGACCCGGAATTTAATCGCAGTCTGCGTGGTCGCGGCCTGCGGCGGCTTTTCCTGCATGCGCACCGGGTTGAGTTTGCGGATTCCACAGCGGGTGAGTCTGTATGTGTCAGCGCGCCACTGGATGCAGCCCTGAAGGCTGTTCTAGACAGCCTTGAGACGCCATAATCCGGTCCCGGAATATACATTTTATCAGGTTGGCAGGGTTTTATGGATTCAAGGATTCAATGCATTGTCTTCGACTGGGACGGGACCTTGATGGACTCCGAGGCGCAGATTGTGTCCTGTCTGCATGCGGCCATTGCCGACCTCCAGCTAGAGCCAATGGATGACGATACAGTCAAGAATGTAATCGGTTTGGGGCTGAAGGAGGCCATCGATACCCTGGTTCCCGGAAGGGATGACCGCTTTCACCAGGCCTTCGTGGGTTTTTACCGTGAACACTGGTTCAGGTCTGACGCATCCAGCCTGTTTGAGGGGGTCCGTGAAACACTGGAGGCCCTCAAACAACGCAAGCTGATGCTCGGGGTTGCGACAGGCAAGGCGCGCCGTGGTCTTGAAAAGGCGCTTGGTGAAACCGGCCTGAGCAATTATTTTGATGCAACCCGCTGTGCAGATGAAGCCCCCTCGAAGCCGCATCCGCAAATGCTGCTGGAGTTGATGGAATCACTTGATGTGACGCCGGAGCAGACAGTGATGGTCGGCGATACCGAGTATGATATGGAAATGGCAACCAACGCCGGCGCCGCGAAGATAGCCGTGAGCACCGGGGTACATAGTGAGAAACGCCTGCAGCGGCATGCACCACTGGTTTGCCTGAACAGGCTTGTGGATATGCCGGTGTGGCTGGAAAATGCCGGCCTGATGCCGGAATAATACACCCGCTTTATTACATTACAGGAAGCAATATGTCAGACAAATACGAGTCCCTTGACAAGTCGGTGACTGACCAGGATAGCTGGCACCGTGACGTCGTTAACCGGCTTGCTTTTGCAGCCCTGAATGAACAACGCCGCGCCCGCCGCTGGAGCATCTTTTTCAAGGTATTGCTGGCACTGTATTTGCTGGCGATACTGTTTTTGTACATGCCCGCAGACTGGGACTCGCTGGGCAAGATAAGTGAAAAACATACCGCACTGGTGGAATTGTCGGGTGCAATCTCGGATTCAACCGAGGCCAGTGCAGATAATGTCATTGGCGGACTGCGGGATGCGTTCGACGATAAAAATACAGCGGGGGTGATCCTGCGGGCCAATTCCCCCGGCGGCAGTCCCGTGCAGTCGGCCTACATCTACAACGAAATAAACCGGCTCCGGGAACTGCATCCGGATATTCCTATCTACGGTGTGGTGACCGATGTATGCGCCTCCGGTTGCTATTACGCCATTTCAGCGACCAAGGATATCTATGTCGACAAGGCAAGTATTGTGGGATCTATCGGTGTGCGCATGGACAGCTTCGGTTTTGTCGACACCATGGAAAAGCTCGGCATTGAACGCCGCTTGTACACCGCCGGCGAGAGCAAGGGCTTCCTTGACCCCTTCCTGCCCAGCAAGGAATCCGATGTCAGGCATGTCGACAAGCTGCTGCGCGGAATACATCAACAATTTATCACCGCCGTCAAGAAGGGCCGGGGTGATCGATTGAAGGAATCCCCTGACCTGTTCACGGGCCTGGTCTGGACGGGAGAGGAAAGTGTCGAGATGGGGATGGCCGATGCGATTGGCAGTTCCGGTTATGTTGCCCGTGAAATCATTGGCGCGGAAGATATTGTGGACTTCACCCAGGAGCCTGATCTTCTGGAACGAATCACTGATCGTATCGGTGTAGCCATGGCGAAGGCCATGGGCGGGATGGCCACGTCCCGTTTCGGGATGGTGTATTAACCCCGGTCAGTAGGCTTCAGGGGAGGGTGATTCCCGACGTGTGCAGCATGGTCGTCAGTTTGATTAATGGCAGGCCGACCAGTGCCGTCGGATCATCACCTTCCATACGCTCAAACAAGGTAATCCCGAGACCTTCTGATTTAAAACTCCCGGCACAGTTATAGGGTTTGTCAGCTCGCAGGTAGTTTTCTATCTGCCGTTCCTCAAGCTGCCTGAACTGGACAGTGAAGGGGACAACCTCGACATCGGCTGTGTCGGTTTCAGTGTTCAGCAGACACAGCCCGGTAAGAAAGCACACGCGTTTTCCCGAGAGATATTTCAGCTGTTCAACGGCCTTTTCATGCGTCCCTGGTTTTCCCAGGATATCATCCCCCGTGGTGGCCACCTGGTCCGAACCGATGATCAAACCCTTGCAGGTGGCGCCGATGGCACGTGCCTTTGCCTCGGAAAGTCGGCGCACCAGGGCTGACGGTTTTTCGTCGGGATGAGCGGATTCATCAATTTCGGGCGCGGCTGTTGTGAATGGAATGTCCAGGCGTTCGAGTAATTCCCTGCGAAAAGGCGATGTTGAAGCCAGGATGAGTGGCGGCCGGGTGGTCGTGCTGTTCATCGGTCTTGAGTGCGTTCCGCTGGGGTGTATGAGTCGTTGAGATGGATTAACCCTGCCAGACTATACGGGGCTGTCGGTCAGCAGGAAACTGCCGGGTTTTCAGTAATTTCCTTTTGACAGAGCTGTTTTCAGACTATAACATTAGCAAGTTATGATAGACCACCTGCCAGATCGTCTTGATCTGATGGCAACCGCGGATGCGGGACGTGTATTGCGGGGCCGGATCGCACTGGCCAGGCTGGAGCGGGCATTGCCGGCCTTGATGTCGAGCGCAGGTGAATTACAGGTTGTCCTGGAATTGGGTAAGGATGCGAACGGAACGCATTACCTGTCAGGTAGCCTGCGGGGTGAAGTGGCACTGAAATGCCAACGTTGCCTGGAGCACATGATTCTGCCGCTGGACGTAAAATTCCGTCTTGGTCTTATTCGTGACATGGATGCAGTGCACGATCTGCCGGACTGGTATGAGCCATTGCTGGTATCTGCCGAGCCGGCAGTTATTGCGGATATCCTGTCAGACGAAGTATTGCTGGCTCTGCCGATTGTACCCCTGCACGGGGAGTCGGATAAATGCCGGGGATTGGTAAAAAATTATCTGCCGCCAGCCGAAGATCAGCGGGAAAACCCGTTTGCTGTTCTGGCGAATCTGAAACAGAAACGACAGTAGAGGAGTTACTAGCATGGCCGTTCAAAAAAGTCGCAAGACGCCTTCACGCCGTGGCATGCGCCGTTCGCACGACAAGTTAAGTGCAAGCACGCTTTCCATCGAGCCCACAACCGGTGAGACGCATCTTCGACATCATGTCAGTGCAGATGGTTTTTATCGTGGTCGCAAGGTTGTAAACACGGACCTGGACTGACTGACTAAATACAGGACGGCTATGCCATTGCACTCGTGGAGTGCTGTGTTCCAGGGCTTTCATGAAAGACGCCTGAGCAGGCTGTTCCTGTCCCGACACATCACCCTCACGCCATGAGTAAAGGAATCACGATTGCGCTTGATGCAATGGGCGGTGATTTTGGTTCCGGCGTGGTTATCCCTGCAGCGGTTTCGGCGATCGCCCGGTATCCGGATGTAACCTTTATTCTGGTAGGTGACCGGGACATGCTTGTTGCGGGGCTCGAAGCCGCCGGTGCCGGTAATAATCCCGGATTGAAAGTTCATCACGCCAGTCAGCAGGTGGAAATGGATGAATTGCCATCCAGCGCACTGCGCAACAAGAAAGATTCTTCCATGCGTGTCGCATTAAATCTTGTCAAGGAAGGCGTGGCAGATGCCTGTGTCAGTGCCGGAAATACCGGGGCATTGATGGCAACCTCCCGTTTTGTGCTGAAGATGCTGCCGGGTATCAGCCGGCCGGCAATTTGCACGGCCTTGCCCTCGGCAAAGACCCATACATGGATGCTTGACCTGGGTGCTAATGTCGAGTGTGATGCCGAGCACCTGTTCCAGTTTGCATTGATGGGTTCGGTGCTTGCATCGGCGGTGGATGGGAACGAGCGGCCCTCTATTGGTGTCCTGAATATCGGTGAAGAAGAGATCAAGGGTAATGAGCAGGTCAAGGAAGCGGCCAGGCTTATCTCTGAAAGTGGTTTGAACTATAAGGGTTATGCCGAGGGTGATGATATTTACAAGGGTGATTTTGACGTCATAGTCTGTGACGGGTTTGTCGGTAATATTGCCCTGAAGACCAGCGAAGGCGTTGCGAAGATGATTGCCTCGTTTATCAGGAAGGAGTTTACCCGTAATCCGTTTACCAGGCTGGCCGGACTGATCGCCATGCCTGTACTCAAGGCCTTTCGTCGCAGCATAGACCCGCGTCGCTATAACGGTGCCAGCCTGCTGGGTCTGCGTGGTATTGTCATCAAGAGCCATGGTGGTGCGGATTCCATGGCCTTCAGGAATGCTATCAAGGTTGCTGTTCTTGAGGTCAGGGAGGACGTGCCGGATCGCATTAGCGCCTACTTGCAGACCTACAAGGACAACAGGAAAGTCATATGAAATATTCCAGGATTACAGGCACGGGCAGTTACCTGCCCGAGAAGGTTCTGACCAACCATGATCTGGAAAAAATCATGGATACCTCGGATGAATGGATCCGCGAACGGACCGGTATCTACAAGCGGCATATAGCGGCCGGTGGTGAAACCACCTGTGACCTGGCAGAGATAGCTGCAAGCAATGCTATGGAGGCCGCCGGACGTACACCGCGCCAGATCGACCTGATCGTGTTCGCCACGACAACCCCGGATCGCGTATTTCCCAGTACTGCCTGCCTGCTGCAGCAGCGCCTCGATATCCATGGTACCGCGGCATTCGACATTCAGGCCGTTTGCACGGGGTTCGTGTATGCGCTCGGTATTGCAGATAAATTCATCAAGACAGGTTCTGCAAAGTGTGTGCTTGTCGTCGGTTCGGAGACCTTGTCCAGGATCGTTGACTGGAATGATCGCGGCACCGGGATCCTGTTCGGCGATGGTGCCGGTGCTGTTATTCTGGAGGCCAGTGACGAGCCGGGTATTCTTTCTACTCACCTGCATGCCGATGGCAGTTACGAGCATCTATTGACCGTCAATGCCGGTATATCCCAGGGGTACGACAAGGTGCAGGCCGGCCAGGCCTATGTGCAAATGCAGGGCAACGAAGTCTTCAAGATGGCAGTGAATACACTGGGTCGTATTGTTGACGAGACGCTGGCAGCCAATAATCTGGATCAATCCGACGTTGACTGGTTAATACCGCACCAGGCCAATATCCGCATCATCCAGGCCACTGCAAAGAAGCTTAAAATGTCCATGGATCAGGTTGTTGTAACAGTGGGTGAACACGGCAATACTTCAGCGGCGTCTGTACCGCTGGCCCTGGATGTCGCGGTTCGCGACGGACGTATCAAGCGCGGTGAAACCCTGTTGCTGGAAGCCTTTGGCGGTGGTTTCACCTGGGGCTCTGCATTGCTGAAGTACTAGCACCGGTAGAACACAGGACATTGTTTTTTACTGTAGGAGCGAATCTCATCCGCGATGAACTGCTGACAGGAAACCCTGTCGCGCTTGAGAAGCGCTCCTGCAGGTCACTACCGTACCAATGATGTCTGTTGTAAACGGACGATCGATTTTGAAGGTTTTTGCAAACAATGACTGAAGTCACACATCAGAAAACAGGCATCGTATTTCCCGGGCAGGGATCACAATCGGTGGGTATGCTGGCAAGTCTTGCGGCCGAGCATGCAGAGGTTGTTGAAACCTTTGCGCAGGCCAGCGGGATACTCGGCTACGATCTCTGGAAACTGGTACAGGACGGTCCGGCGGAGGACCTGAATCAGACAGACAGGACGCAACCCGCCATGCTGGTATCCGGTGTGGCTGTCTGGCGTGTCTGGCAGGCAGTTGGCGGAGTGAAGCCGGTGGTCATGGCCGGACACAGCCTGGGTGAATATACGGCCCTGGTTTGTGCCGGTGTGCTGGCTTTCGAGGATGCCGTGGGCCTGGTGGCCGAGCGTGGCCGTTGTATGCAATCAGCCGTTCCGGCCGGTGTCGGCGGGATGGCGGCAATACTCGGTCTGGAAGATGAGACCGTAGCCGGGGTTTGCAGCCAGGCGGCTGACGATGAAGTGGTTGCGCCGGTTAATTACAATTCACCCGGTCAGGTTGTTATCGCAGGGCACATGGCAGCCGTTCAGCGTGCGATTGTCCTTGCAAAAGAGGCGGGGGCGAAGCGTGCAGTGGAATTACCGGTCAGCGTTCCATCACATTGCGTGCTCATGGAGCCGGCAGCAGAACGCTTTTCAAAAAGCCTTGATCAGGTTGCACTGCATCCGCCAAAGATACCGGTTATCCAGAATGTCGATGCAGAAAGCCACGATGATCCGGAATTGATGCGTGCAAATTTACGCAAGCAGTTGTACAGACCGGTACAGTGGGTCAGATCCGTTCAGGCCATGGGTAATGCCGGCGTGACACAGGTGTTCGAGATTGGCCCTGGCAAGATCCTGGCAGGACTTGGCAAGCGTATCGACAAAGCGATTAATCATTCACCAGTCTATGATCCGGATACGTTGAATGCAGCTTTGGCCGGGTAAGGGTTAACGTGCAAGGGGAGTTACATGTCATTAATTGAAGAAACAGCTTTGGTAACCGGGGCAAGCCGTGGAATTGGCAAGGCCATAGCAGCGGTGCTTGGTAGCAGGGGTGCCACGGTGATCGGTACGGCAACAACAGATAAAGGCGCCGTGGCCATATCAGAGTCATTGGCTTCCAGCGGTATAAAAGGTGCTGGCAAGGTTCTGGATGTTACGGATTCCGGATCGGTGGATGCGTTGATGAAAGATATAAAGGATGAATTTGGTGCGCCTACCATCCTGGTAAATAATGCAGGCATCACGCGGGATAATCTTCTGATACTTATGAAGGATGAAGAGTGGGATGATGTTATCCAGACCAACCTGACATCAGCCTTTCGTATGTGCAAGGCGTGCCTGCGAGGCATGATGAAGGCAAGGCGTGGCCGGATTATTACGATTACTTCGGTAATTGGTGCAACCGGTAACCCCGGTCAGGCCAACTACGCCGCCACCAAGGCAGGTGTGATCGGTTTTACCAAGTCACTGGCCCGCGAGGTTGGTTCCAGGGCCATTACCGTCAATGCCGTCGCGCCGGGTTTTATTGATACGGATATGACAAGGGCCTTGCCGGATGAGCAGCGCGAGGCCTTGCTTGGGCAGATTGCGCTGGGTCGGCTGGGTTCCGTCGACGATATCGCCAATGCGGTTGCCTTTCTGGCATCCGCGGACGCCGCCTACATAACGGGCGAGACGATCCATGTGAACGGTGGTATGTATATGAGCTGATCAAGCTAGTGACTTGATTATAAATGCCGTGTAACACATTGTAATAACAGGTATATACATCATATAATATTCGCATGCGATTTTGCCCGGCAAATCGGGTGATGCCAGCCGCCGCGGTGAGTGTGGTTCTTACTTGTATCTTGTATCACGCATTCACTACAATACTCGCGCAGCCACGGCTGCCTACTTCAAAACACAGAGGAAAAACCCGAAATGAGCAATATTGATGAACGCGTCAAGAAGATTGTTATCGAGCAACTGGGGGTAAAGGAAGAAGAAGTAAACAATGGTTCTTCATTCGTCGATGATCTTGGCGCTGACTCTCTGGATACCGTCGAACTGGTTATGGCTCTGGAAGAGGAGTTCGAATGCGAAATTCCTGATGAAGATGCCGAGAAAATTACCACGGTTCAACAGGCCATTGATTACGTTAACGCCCATCTGGATTGATCCTCCCCACACCGAATTACGGCCGCACACTCGTGCTAAGAGGTGCGGCCTTTTTATTTTATTGGCACTTATGTCAGCACACAGCGTTTTCGAGGGTCAGGCATGTCCAAAAGACGCGTTGTTATAACCGGGCTCGGCATTGTTTCACCTGTTGGCAATGATATTAAAAGCGCCTGGGCAAATATCCTTGCAGGTAAAAGCGGTATTGGTCCCATAACCAACTTCGATGCCTCGGATTTCCCCGTACGTTTTTGTGGAGAGGTCAGGGACTTCGATGTTACCCAATACATACTGCCCAGGGATGCCCGCCGTATGGGGGCCTTCATCCACTATGGTCTCGCAGCTGCAAGCCAGGCGATCAAGGATGCCGGTCTTGAAATAAACGAAGCCAATGCCGCCCGGGCCGGAGTTGCAATTGGCTCCGGCATCGGTGGCCTAAGCGGTATTGAATCGGCCTACCAGGCGTATATCGACGGTGGTGCGCGCAAGATTTCCCCCTTTTTTGTGCCCGGCAATATCATCAACATGATCGCCGGCAATCTGTCCATTATGTATGGATTGAAGGGGCCCAATATCGCCATCGTGACCGCCTGTACAACTTCGACGCACAACATTGGTATGGCGGCCCGTACCATTGCCTATGGCGATGCCGATATTATGGTTGCCGGCGGTGCCGAGATGACGACTTGCCCGACCGGTATGGGTGGATTTGCGGCAGCCCGGGCACTTTCCACACGCAATGACGATCCAGCGGCTGCCAGCCGCCCCTGGGACGCCGATCGTGACGGTTTTGTGCTTAGCGATGGCGCCGGAATACTGGTGCTGGAAGAGTATGAAACGGCCCGTGCCCGGGGTGCAGACATCTATGCCGAAATCGTTGGCTTCGGAATGAGTGGCGATGCCTTTCACATGACGCAGCCTTCAGAAGGTGGTGAAGGGCCGGCTCAGTGCATGCGCGCAGCATTGGCTGATGCCGGAATGAATTGTGCTGAGGTGGACTATATCAACGCACATGGGACCTCAACGCCTGCGGGGGATATTGCAGAGACCAGGGCCGTTAAACGGGCATTTGAATCGCACGCCAGTGAGGTTGCGATCAGTTCAACCAAATCCATGACGGGCCACCTGCTGGGTGCGGCCGGGGGTGTTGAGGCCGTATTCACTGCGCTGGCCATGCGCGACCAGGTAGCCCCCCCCACCATCAACCTGGATAACCCGGACCCGGAATGTGACCTGGACTATGTACCAAATACGGCCAGGGAAATGAAGATCGATGCGGCCATGTCGAATTCATTCGGTTTTGGCGGCACCAACGGCACCCTGATCCTGCGCAAGCTGGATTGATCCCCATGCATGCTCTGCGTGCAGCCGATCGTGGTCCGGCTATCAAAAAACGGCCCCGGGACGCAGCACCGATCGTCCGGCAAATAGACCGTGTTCCTGACCTGCTTGAATTGCACAGGGCAAATCCTGAGCGTTACCCGCATCTGCTCCAAAGTACGGCAAATGGCCGTTATGACATCCTGTTTGCCTTTCCCGGCGACAGTCTCAGGCTTGATACCGACGGCAGGCTTCACGTGCCTGGTGGGACAGCATCAGAATCAGGCGATTTTCTGGAGCACCTGGATAACTGGTGGTGTGAGGCCCGTTCAACGTTCGATGCGGAGATTGACCTGCCCTTTACCGGGGGCTGGTTTGTATTCCTGGGTTATGAACTGGCGGCACAGATAGAGCCGTCACTGCGGTTGCATGCTGCCAGCGGCGCCCTGCCTGTGGCGATCGCCACCCGTTTCAGGACGGCTGTCGTCATTGATCATCACATGGGGACCACCTCTGTTGTCGCTGAGCAGGATCAGCAGCAGTGCGTTGCACAGATTGTCGCGGATACCCTGGCATTGCCGCCGCCGCAGGAGAATGCGGTTGCGGAAATCCACGTAAAAGAGGTGCGCGAAGAAGCGCCGCAACAGTACCTCGATGCCGTTGCCCGGATTCATGACTATATACTCGAGGGTGATGTGTTCCAGGTAAACCTGTCCAGGTGCTGGCGTATTCAACTCGAGCAGGCCATCGATGCGGCGGTACTGTATACCAGCCTCGGCATTCATAACCCGTCGCCCTTCAGTGGCCTGGCAAGCTGGCCGGATGCGGCGATTATCAGCTCCTCGCCGGAACGCCTGGTGGCTGTGCACAACAGGACCGTCGAGACGCGCCCGATTGCCGGTACCCGGCCAAGGAGTGCAATGGCTGCCAGGGATGCCGGCTATTCGGATGAGCTGATGTCGAACCCAAAGGAACGGGCGGAACATGTCATGCTCATTGACCTGGAGAGGAATGACCTGGGGCGTATCTGTGTGCCGGGATCGATTGAAGTCAACGAGTTGATGGTGCTTGAGTCATTTGCACATGTGCACCACATCGTTTCGAATGTGCGCGGCACCCTGCGAGAGGAAATTCTCCCGGGGCAGGTGATTCGTGCGGTGTTTCCAGGCGGCACGATCACCGGCTGCCCGAAGGTCCGCTGCATGGAAATCATTGCCGAGCTTGAACAGGAAGCGCGCGGTGCCTACACGGGGTCCATGGGGTACATCAATCGTGATGGCAGCATGGACCTGAACATCCTGATTCGCAGCATGCTGTATTCCGGGAATGAATTGCAGCTGCGTGCCGGGGCCGGCATCGTGGCGGATTCCGTGGCGGATGCCGAGCTGGAGGAAACCCGCGCGAAGGCACGTGGATTGTTGCATGCCCTGGGGCTTCACCAGGCATGACGGTCACCACGGCAACGCTGGTAAACGGCAAGCCGGGTAATGTTATCCCGGTGTCTGATCGAGGCCTGCTTTACGGTGACGGGGTGTTTGAAACCATCGCGATCAGGGATGGCCGCCCGCAACACTGGCCGCGCCACATGCAGCGTTTGCAGGCCGGCTGTGCAAGGCTGGGTATTCAACCGTTTGCAAGTGCGCTGCTGGCAGCAGAAGCAGAAAGCATTATTAATACCACAGGCCGCGGCGTAATAAAGCTGATCGTGACGCGCGGATCCGGTGGACGCGGCTACCGGGTACCGGAGTCTGCAGGCTGCACCCGCATCATGCAGCTGCATCCGTGGCCGGAGTATCCTGCCGCTTGTTCGCAGGAGGGTGTGCGAACCCGTCTGTGTAAAATCCGTCTGGGACGCAATCCTGCCCTGGCAGGCATCAAGCATCTGAATCGTCTCGAGCAGGTGCTCGCAAGGCAGGAGTGGAATGATGCGGACATCCGGGAAGGCCTGTTGCTGGACACGGACGGTAATCTGGTTGAAGGCACCATGAGTAACGTATTCATCGTCAGCGGTGGCGTGCTAATGACACCGGACCTGTCCCAGTGTGGTGTGGCAGGCATTATGCGAACACTTGTTCTCGAACTGGCTGAACAGCAGGGACTGGACACGCGTGTTGCGCCTGTCAGCCGGGAGGCGTTGGTCCTGGCGGATGAGGTATTCCTGACCAACACCCTGATCGGTATCTGGCCGGTTATCGCGCTGGGTGATACTTCCTGGAGAACAGGCGGCATCACCCTGCAATTACAGGAACTTCTGAGCAACAGCAGTGATTACGACTCTGGCTGGCGTGAGTAAGCGGTTTTCCCATGTGTGCTGAACAAAATACCGCTACTCGCAGGAAAAGACTCCTGGTGCAGTTATTCATTGTGATGACATTGCTGCTGCTCGCGGCTACAGCAATCACGATGAGCCTGTACCGTAGTTTTCAGGCCAGTGAAATCAATCTTCCTGAAGAGGGACTGGTTTATTCAATTCCTGCCGGGACCTCGTTAAGGCAGCTTGCCTTCGATCTTCACAGGCGCGGCATCATCGATCAGCCGCGGTTTCTTATTCTGCTGGGGCGTGAGCTGGATGTGGCAAGACGCTTGAAGGCGGGTGAATATACACTTGAGCCGGGCATGACACCCCGGTCACTGCTTGGGCAGGTGACCGCTGGCCGGGTTATCCAGTACAGTCTTACCCTGGTCGAGGGGCAGACCTTCAGGGAAATGCTGGAGCGCATTTTCAGCCACCCGAGCATTGAAAATACCCTGGAAGGACTTGATGACGGGGAAATCATGGCAAGGCTTGGGCACCCCGGTGAACACCCCGAAGGCCGTTTTCTCCCGGATACCTACAATTTTCCGCGCGGCACCACGGATCTCGCTTTCCTGCAGCGCGCCTATAATGCCATGAGCGAACGCCTGCAGCTGGAGTGGGAAGGCCGGCAGGAGGGCCTGCCCTTCGAATCGCCGGAGGAGGCGCTGATTCTTGCCTCCATTGTCGAAAAGGAAACCGGCCGTGTAGAAGAACGCCCGGTGATCGCGGGTGTGTTTGTCAGGCGGTTGCAGAAAGGTATGAAACTGCAAACAGACCCGACGGTTATTTACGGGATGGGCGAGGCATTTGACGGCAATATACGCTTGCGCGACCTGGGTAAGGACACGCCTTACAATACCTACACACGGACTGGTTTGCCGCCAACACCGATCACCATGCCGGGCGTGGATGCGATACATGCCGTGCTGCACCCGGCGAAGGGTGACAGTTTGTATTTTGTTGCCATGGGCGAGGGCCGGCATTATTTCTCCAGTACACTGGAACAACATAACCTGGCAGTGGATAAATTCCAGAGAAAGAAGCAAGGGATCAAACTGCCACCATCGGGATATACACAATGACGGGCATGTTCATCACGGTCGAAGGTATTGAGGGTGTCGGAAAAACCACCAACATGGAATACCTGCGGCAGTTGATCACGGCTGCCGGAAAGGCACTCGTGGTGACGCGGGAGCCGGGCGGAACACCGCTGGGTGAGGCGATTCGCGGCCTGCTGCTGGACCCGGAATACAAGGGCATGGATCCGGACTGCGAGTTGCAACTGATGTTTGCCGCCCGTGCCGAACATCTTGACAAGGTCATCAGGCCGGCAGTCGAGGCCGGGCAGTGGGTGCTGTGTGACCGCTTCACCGATGCCACGTATGCCTACCAGGGTGGCGGCCGCGGCCTGGACACGGAAAAGATCGCAGCCCTGGAACAGCTGGTGCAGGGGGATTTTCGCCCCGACCTGACCCTGTTACTGGATGTACCCGTTGAGACTGGTCTGGAACGGGCCGGATTCCGGAGCAGGCCGGACCGGTTTGAGCAGGAAGCGGTGGCATTTTTCGAACGCGTACGAAAGGCCTATCTCGAGATGGCGCGCAGGCATGATGGCCGTTACCGGGTGATCGATGCGGGCCTGCCTCTTGAGCAGGTACAACAGCAGTTGTCCACTGCGCTGGAAGAAGTGCTGGGAAATACCGGGGGCTAGAAGCAGACGATCATGACCATAACTTACCCGTGGCTGGAGCCTTACCGGCAATCAGTCGCCACTATTTTCAAGCAGGGGCGGCTTCCACATGCCTTGTTGCTGACCGGTCGGTCAGGTACCGGCAAGGACGTTTTTGCCGATTTCCTGGCCCGCTTGTTGCTCTGTGAGCAGCCAGTGGAGGGCGCATCGCCCTGTGGCCAATGTTCGGCCTGTACCCTGTTCAAGGCGGGTTCGCACCCGGACTTTCATCATGTGAGCTTTGAGCCGGATGAAAAAACGGGGAAGATGAGAAAGTCGATCATTGTCGATCAGATCAGGAAACTGGCCGGGAAACTGTCCCTGAAAAGTCATGCCGGGGGCTGCAAGGTCGCGGTCATCACGCCGGCAGGAGCCATGAATATCAACGCCGCCAACAGCCTGCTAAAGACACTGGAGGAACCGTCCGATAACACGGTATTGATACTGGTTTCTGCTCAGTCGGGTCTTTTGCCGCCAACGCTGCGGAGCCGCTGCCAGCAGTTCCGGATTGATGCGCATGACACGGGGTCGGTACTGCAATGGCTATCCGGGCAACTGGACATCCGGGAGCCGGAGATATACCTGCAACTGGCTGAAAATGCGCCGCTGGAAGCCCTGAGACTGGCACAGCAGGATGCCATTGGAAGCCGCAGCAAACATTTTTCCGAGCTGGTCGATATACTGGATGGCAGGACAGCACCGTTGACAGTTGCACTGGCCTGGAGCAAGGATGAAGACATGCAGGCAATCCAGTGGTTGCGTGACTGGCTGATGGACCTGTTGAGGATCCGTATGACAGGCCGGACGGATGCAGTACGCAGTCTGGATGTAGTCGATGGTCTGGAAGCACTTGCAGAGAGACTGGATAGCAAGATAATGTTCGAGCAACTGGACAGAATCAACAGGACCATGCAACAGGCGGCCAGCGGCCTGAATCGTCAACTAATGACCGAAGATATTCTGCTTGCATGGGCCGCGCAGGGCTAACGGGACTTTTGATGAATGAGCTAAAGGTGAGATTGTTATGAGCGAAGGAATAGCACCACGACAGGGTATTCTTTCATTGACTATCAGGGACAAGAGCGCCCTTTATGCGGCCTATATGCCCTTTATTAATAGCGGTGGATTGTTTATCCCGACGAAGAAGAGTTATCGCCTTGGTGAAGAGGTTTTCATGTTGCTGACCTTGATGGATGATACGGAGAAGATCCCCGTGGCCGGAAAGATTGTCTGGATAACACCACCCGGTGCGCAGGGCAACCGTGCAGCGGGCATAGGCGTGCAATTCAGTGACCAGGACGACGGTGCCGCAAGAAACAAAATCGAGGGATACCTGGCCGGCGCACTGGAAAGCGACCGACCGACGCATACCCTGTAACCCCTGATTAACCATATTTGCGGATGAGATCCGCTCCTGCAGGCATCCAATTCTGCGCAAGAGCGGATCTCATCCGCGATTCCACCCGATACTGGCCACAGATTACCGAACCCACACCCCGGTTTGCAGCACTCACAAAAACCTCTATCATCCAACCTCAAACGTTCTGAGGCGTTCCATGCTGGTTGATTCCCATTGCCATCTTGACAGGCTCGACCTGGCCCCGTTCGGCGGCAGTGTAGATGGCGTGCTCGCGGCCGCACAGGAGCAGGACGTTGAACACTTCCTGTGTGTCTCTATCAATATGGAAGATTACCCGGCTATGTTGAAAATTGCCGAAACCCATGCGCAGGTGATGGCCTCTGTCGGCCTGCATCCGAACGAGCGTGGCGGACATGAGCCCGGAATCGATGAACTGGTTGACCTGGCCAGGCACCCGAAGATAGTGGCCATCGGTGAGACCGGGCTCGATTACTTCCGCAGTGAAGGTGATCTGGACTGGCAGCGCGACCGCTTCCGCCGGCATATCGTGGCGGCGAAACAATCAGGCAAGCCGCTGATTGTTCATTCCCGCGACGCGCGGGAAGATACGCTGAGGATTCTTGACGAGGAGAATGCCGACGAGGCGGGCGGGGTCATGCACTGTTTTACCGGTGACTGGGACATGGCGCAGCGCGCAATGGATCTGAACTTCTATATATCCTTTTCGGGGATCGTGACCTTCAGGAGTGCGCACGAGTTGCAGGAAGTGGCCCTGAAGATACCGGCAGAGCGAATGCTGGTTGAAACGGATTGTCCCTACCTTGCCCCGGTGCCGCATCGCGGCAAGCCGAACCAGCCGGCCTTTGTGCGTCACGTTGCGGAATTTATCGCTGAACTTCGGGGTGACAGCTACGAGCATATCGCCGAGGCGACTACCAGGAATTTTGAGAGCCTGTTCCGGCAGCCGGTAACCATATAGGAATACATGAGCTGCGGCAGGTAATCTGAAACTGCTTGGCTTGGCTGTTCAGAGCCCGCCATTGAATGGATATTCCAGCCTGGGTACAGTCAGGACGCCTCAAAAGACACCGGCAGGCTGGTCAGCCCCCTGAAGACAATATTCTGTCGCCACTGGAGTTGATCCGATTTCAGTTGTAAAGATTTGATGCGGCGTAGCAGGGTTCCCAGGACGATCTGAAGTTCCAGTCGTGCCAGGTGGACGCCGAGACATCGGTGTATGCCCTGACTAAAGACAACATCACGCGCACCGATACTGCGTGTGATATCCAGCCGATCAGGATCCGCGAATCGGTCCGGGTCGCGGTTGGCGGCACCCAGCACGGCCGTAACGCTGTCCCCCTTGCGCAGTTGCCTGCCGCCGATTTCCACGTCCTCGGCAGCGATCCGGATAACGGACATCTGCAGCGGGCTGTTGTAGCGCAGCAGTTCCTCAACCGCGCCGGGCAACAGTCCCGGATCGTCCCGCAGCATCTGCAGCTGGTCCGGGTGTTGCAGCAGTGCCAGTACGCTATTGCCGATGGCGTCGATCGTTGTTTCCTGGCCGGCAAACATCAACAGGGTGCACAGGCTGATCAGTTCGTCCTCGTCAATTCCTTCGTCATCATCCATGCTGGCCAGTAGTGAAGAAACGAGATCATCTTCCGGCTGTTGGCGCTTGTCCCGGAATTCAATGCGCAGTTGCGCCACGATTTCCGTCATCAGGTGCATGGCGCGATTGTAGGCCTCTTGGCCCGTACCCATGTCGAGGGCGTCGGCGACGGATCGGGACCATACCCTGAACTGCTCCGGGTTCTCGATCCGGATGCCGAGTAGCCGTGCAATGACGGCCAGTGGCAGCGGTCTGGCAAGGTCACTGACGAGGTCCATTTCACCACGCACGACCAACCCGTCCAGCAAGCGGTCGACCATCTCCTGGATGAGCGGGGCCAGTACGCCTGTCGCATTGCGGGTGAAGGCCCTGTTCACGCTGGAACGGATGCGCGTGTGAGCGGGCGGGTCACTAAGCAGGATCCACTTGCTGAGCACCCGCCACAAGGGTTCGTGCTCCAGCAAGGCGGGTGTGCAAGGCAGTGTATGCGAGGCCTTTTGCCGGTCGTTGATAAAGACGCGGCTTCTTAGCACCGCTTCTACGTCAGCGTAGCGAAACAGGTACCAGCTCTCGTCATGCTGCGGCATGGGCGGCATGCCCAGGTGGACAGGATCCAGGCGGCGGTATTCATCGTAGACGGGGTAGGGGTCCTGTTGAAGCAGATCCAGGCAGGGATTGAACTTTTCCACGCAATATAATCCGTACGAACAAGGTTGGCTGGTGAAGCCTTAATTTTACAGCGTTTTGTAGAAGATGACACCAAACCCCCCGGAAGGGGCGTCGCCTGGGAGGAAGTCCGGGACTACGCGGAGGAATTCGCATCCGAGAGAATGCCGGTAGAACTTCAATACCGGGTCCGCCAGCAGTTGCCCGGGCGCGGGCTGCCGGCCGCTGCGCATGCATTCATCGATGGCGTGGCGCAATGCCGGGGATGGCTGGATATTCTCGACCTCCCCGCCGGTGCTGCCATTGTAGGAGGGGCACCTGCCGACGCCGAGCAGGTACTGACAGCCATCTTCCCGCATCCGGCTCAGACCCGCCCATAACAGATCACGTGTCAGTGTACCGCCCCTGGCGCGGGGATGGATGTTGAGGTTGTAGGCAAAGGCGGTATTGTGGTCGTTTGCCATGGGGCGGCTGGAGAACTCGCGGAACGATGTCGGCAGGCCTGCGGGCTCGTCTGGCGAGAACCGGGTGTAGGAAAAGGACACGATGCCAGCCAGGGCATCGTTGATGTGCATGCCGAGCGAGATGTGCCCCATCGCGAATCGTGTCTCCAGCATTGTTGCGCTAGCCCTGATCCCGGGCAGCCAGCACGCATTTTCCAGTTCCAGGATAGCGGGGATGTCGCCGGTGCCGAGTGCGACCAGGCGGTATCCTCTGTGAGCGCTTACTGCTTCGGTGATATCTGCCGACCGGTTGCCGTTCATGTGCTAACCGCCCTGCAGGGAAATGCCCTGGCTGTTGCCGCCCGGGTGGTGTGCGATCAGCTGGCGGATATGTTCCCTGATCAGCTGCATCTGTTTTTCCATTGGCTGGAAATCGTTGCTCAGGATGTTCATGTTGGCATTGACCTCGAAAATCAGGATATTACCCTGCTCATCAATATTACAGTCGATGCCGTAGTACTGCAGTTGCAGTCGCCGGGTGATTTCATCGATCGCCGGCCTGATCATTGGTACTGTTTGTTCATTAAATGCTTTTTTACGGGCAAAGGATTCCTTCATGAGAAAGCTGTTCTCTTCCATGAAGCCTCTGCTGGAGGCATGAATCATCCACTTGCTGTCAATCATGTGGTGTCGATACAGGGGTTCACCATCAATGACGACAATCCTGTATTTTCGATAATGGCCGTCATCACTGATATAATCGACGAACTCGGTCAGATAGAAGTCCGATCCGTCAAAGGGGTAGACATGAAGTTTGTCTAGATCGCTGCGTCCCGTAATCAGGATGCAGCTTTTTCCGCCGTGACTGCCAGCCAGGCGGACGATCACGGGAAACGCAAGACCGGCCCTGTCGATTTCAGTGAATACGTCCTCGGGTGAGCGGGGCGTAAGGCGGATGGTTTCAGGCACTGTCAGGCCGGGGATATCATGCAGCATCCGGTAGATATTGTCGCGGGTGGTTTGCAGTATTCTTGATGGATGATTGATTACCGGTAATTGCAGCTGCCGGCACAATACCTCGCAGTGTTTCAGTGCGCCATGATGGGAATCCGGGTCGCTGATTTCATTAAAAACCAGTGAAGGTTTCGATTTAATGTGGACTTGTTGTTGTTTGAACGTATCACCGAATAAAGTTATGGCTTCGGCGCTGCTGCTGTCAAAATTCATGAAGAAGAAAACGCCGCAGCAACCATCAAAACTATAGTTCACGCTACCCCCGGGCCCGGGAACCAGTTGCGCGGTATCCTTGTCGTTGATGCCGCGGATGAAAAGTATGGACATGGATGGCGGGCCGTTTTCTGAAATTGTCGTGGTTTCGTGATGGGAGGCGGAAATCTGGAGGCAATTAAACCACAATACCCTCCTTGATTCGATCCGGGAGTACGCTTTTTCCGTGATTTTGTGAAGCACATGGGGGCAGGGTGACTGCCCGCGAGATCTGACATCAACAGATACACGGCCCCTGTCAGGATGCTGAACTTTTGATAAAAAAGAGGCGCTCCCGCCAGACTCAGGAGTCGCCTGGTACCTTGCGCGGACGTCCCTGTTCGTCGACGGCAACATACGTCAGATCTGCTTCTGTGACCTGGATGCATTCCTGTGATTTCCCGTGGCGCTCGGCAAATGCGCGCACGTGAACAGTAATGGATGTTTTTCCGACGCGGGTAATGACTGCGTAACAGCTGACCAGGTCACCTACAAACACAGGGTTCTTGAACTGGAAGGCATCAACGGCGACCGTCACGATGCGCCCCTGTGCGCGACGCCGGGCGATTATGCTGCCTGCAATATCGACCTGTGACATGAGCCAGCCGCCAAAAATGTCACCGGAGGCATTCGTGTCCGCCGGCATGGCCATCACCTGTATGGCGAGGTGTTGTTTATCCTGCAGGGCGTCGATGTTTGTCATGATCAAGCTGCGCTAGTGACCCGCGTACATTTGCTCAATCGTTTCGGAAAAATGTTCCATGATCCGGCTGCGTTTGAGTTTGAGTGTCGGGGTGATCAGGCCGTTATCAATGCTCCATGGATCCAGCGTGCAGCTTACATTGTGAATCCGCGCGTAACCCGGAAACTCGGCCAGTAATACATCCAGTTTTTCGCAGATTGTTGTTTTCGTTTTCTCGTCTTCCAGTGAAGCGGGATCGTCGGGATCAAGACCAAGCTCCCTTGACCAGACGTTCCATTGTTCCCTGTTCAACACGAGGACTGCCGACAGGAACGGCCTGTCATCGCCAATGACCAGGACCTGTTCAAACAGGGGGTACAGTGCAATCGCCATCTCCATATCGGCAGGTGGTACTTTTTCGCCATTGGCCATTACCAGTATTTCCTTGATTCGGCCGGTAATGTAGACATGATTGTTCTCGATTTTGGCCTTGTCACCGGTGTGAAACCAGCCTTCATCATCAATGGCCGCATGGGTCGCCGGTATATTGTCCCAGTAACCGAGCATGATGCTTGGGCCGCGAGCCAGTAATTCATCGTGGGCACCGATTTTCAGTTCGAGGCCGCGCAGCGGGATACCGACACTGCTGGGCACGTTATCATCGACGGGGTTGGCCGTGAGTATCGGGCTGGTTTCTGTCAGGCCGTAGCCCTGGATGAGGTTCAGGCCAAGGCCGATAAATACCCTGGCAATCTCCGGGGGCAGGGGCGCGCCTCCGGAAGCGGCCATGCGCATATTTCCGCCAAGTTTTGCCATGATTTTAGCAGCCACCAGTTTGTTGAGCAGTGGCCAGAGCAAAAAGGAAGGGTGCCATCCGCCCCGGCCCTGGCGATGCAGGAAGCGTTTCCAGCCGGTCTCCACGGCAAGGTTGAACAGCCTGGTCGCAAGCGGCGGTTTTTCTGCGAGCCCGGCCTGTATCTTGTTGTAAACCCGTTCATAGATGCGTGGTACGGAGATCATGATCGTGGGCCTGATGGTGAGCAGGTCCTCACCCAGTTCCGGGATGGAGCGCGCATAGGCAACCGTGGCGCCGACCATCAT
>Ga0210123_1000306_pt1 | contig 32230 bp, 27 predicted proteins | sample Muzzi_PWB_D2_FD_185535 | JGI IMG/M metagenome (GOLD analysis project Ga0210123, IMG submission 185535) | Wetland microbial communities from San Francisco Bay, California, USA, that impact long-term carbon sequestration - Muzzi_PWB_D2 (SPAdes) | ecosystem: Environmental > Aquatic > Marine >... | reverse complement strand
GGGCGAGCTCGGCCTCCGCGGCCCCCCGGTCGACCCCCGGGCGGAGGCGGCCGAGGAGGTTCCAGCGCTGGAGGGTGGAATCGGTGAGCCAACCGGTCCCCGGGTCCAGGAGGGCGGGAGCCAGGTGAGCCGGCACGAAGAGGTCCGCTTTGGCTCCGGACATGGTCCCGCCGAACCCCTCCGGCGCCACCCCGACCACGGTGACGAAGGTGCCGCCCAATCGGAAACTCTCGCCCAGAACGTCGTCGGAGCCACCCAGCCGGCGCCAGAGGGCGTGACTGAGGACCGCCACGGGCGGGCGGCCCGGAGCGTCGTCCTCCGCCGTCAGCAGCCGCCCCGCCGCGGCCCCGACACCCAGAACCTCGAAATAGTCACCGCTGACCAGCCAGGCGTCGGCCACCTCGACCGTCTCGCCGTCGTCGAGGGTGGCCTGTTCGGGGAGGAAGCCGACCAGGCCGGTGAAGGCGTCGCTGACCTCCCGGTAGGTCTCGAAGTCGGGGTAGGAGGTCATGCCGTAGGGCCCGATGAAGGCGTGCACCGACCCGGTGTGGACCCCCACCACCTCCTCCGGCCGCTCGATGGGCGGCACCTGCCAGTAGAAGACGTTGACGAAGTCGAACAGCGCCGTCGCCGCCCCCATGGCGATCCCCAGGGTCAAGACGATGGCCAGCGACGATCCGGGTCGCTCGCGGAGGGTCCGAACGGCGTGGCGGAGATGGCGACTCATCGAGGGCTCCTCTTCGGCAGGTTTCGCCGACTGTATACGCCCGCCGAGCCGAGAGCGTTGGGACGGGTCCCCACACCGGGGCTGCAGGCCGCGGAGGGTGCCAGGCACCCTGTGGCTCGGATCGACCGGGTCTCTCGGCATGCCCCCCCAAGGTGACCGAGAACCGGCTCCAGGACCGGTGCCAGGGAAGTCCTGGCGGCTCGAGAAGAAGGTCGACCTCCCAGCCGTCCCGGGAACGCCAGTACCAGATCGGCGGAGGCAGACCGCGGTGGTAGAAGAGCTTGGCAAGATTGGCCACGACCGCGGTTTCGAACAGGGCCCCGGCGAGCGGACCCCGGAGCACCGCGTCTCGGGTCTTCAAGCCGAGCAGAAACGAGACGATGCCGGTGTCGAGCTGCCGGCAGGGGTGCCAGGCACCCCGTGGTTGGCTGGTTGGTTGGCCCGGCTACGAGCTGTACGCCTGGGCGGTGGAGGGTCGCTCGCTTCGCTCGCACTTCGGCCGGCAGGGGCGCCGGCCGCTTCAGATCAGGGGGGCCGGCACGGCAGGGGTGCCAGGCACCTCGTGGTTACCTGCCAATGTTCCGGCGCTCGGGGTCAGGGGGGAGTGCCAGGTAAACCGTGGCCGTGGCAGCACTCTGGTGATGCACGAACGCCCGCCGGGCGAACCTGGCGGGCGTTCCAGTCCTTGCCGCACGGGCGCGGACCTCGATCAGGCACAGAGCCAGACGTAGCTCTGCTGGCAGACACAGATCCCGGGCTCGTACGGGATCCAGTGGCAACGCACATGGGTACCCGGTGTCGAGCAGGCGTTCCCATCGAAGTTCCAGCAGGAGGGGAGGGCCTGGGGGATCGCCTCGAAGCCGTTCTGGGCGGGCGCCAGCGCCGGGGTCATCTCCGCCGTCACCTCGGGCGCCACCTGCAACGGAGACTCCGGAGCGGTGTCCGCGGTCGGCGCCAGAGCCAACGCAGGCAGGGCCATCAGGGAGAGAATGGCGAGAGCGATCAGGGTCTTGCGCATACAGCCTCTTCTTTGAATTATTCAAAGCACGGAGTTGCGAAACTCTGAAGGTACGCGCGCTCTCTCGGCGTGTCAACCGCCGACCGTCCCCTCGTCGACGCTTCCGTCGATCGGCGCCGCAGCCCGGCGCCTTCAGCGCGGAGCGGCGTCGCGTTCCTTGCAGGCGACTCCGCGGATCGCGTGCCTCCTCGTCTGCGGCCCGCTCAGCGCGGGCGGCCGAGTACCGACGTCCCTGGCACCTCCTGCCCGGGGCCCTCGCGGCCCGGTCCCTACGGTCCTCCGGCCGATCGTCCCAGGACGTAGAGCGCCGAGATCAGGAGTAGGAGACCGAGCACCCCCAGCGCCCAGCTCGAGGCGGTCGGGATCGCGGTCACCGACACGACGAAGGCCTGGTCCTCTCCGTAGGCCACGCCGGCCCTGTTCGACCCGACCACGCGGTAGTGGTAGAGCCCCGGGCCGGAGAGGCCGGTCAGGGCGGCGCTCACCGCGGTGTCCGTCGTTCCACCTACGGGGCTCGGAGTCGCGGTCGCCGTCTGTCCATAGCTGGTGGTGGGGCCATACTCGAAGGTGACCGTGGTGTCGCTGTTGTTGGCGTTCACCATGGCGCTCAACGTGACGCCGGCCGAGGCTCCCCCGCCGGTGGCGGGTCCTGTCGCCACCGTGGGCAGGATCGCGTCCGTAAGAAAGGTGAGATCGTCACCGAGGGAGGTACCGATTTCGTTCACCCCAACCACCCGGTAGTGGTACACGGTGTTGATCTCCAGAGCGCCGACCGAGGCGCTGACCGGCGTCGGGCTGTCGCCGGAAACCGTGCCCGGACTGCCGGCGACCGTCGTGCCGTAGGCGGTGGTCGGCCCGTACTCGAAGGTGACCGTGGCGTCCCTGTTGTTGTCGTCGACGGTACCGTTCAAGATGGCGCCGGTCGACGTGACCGCGGAAGCGGCACTCGTCAACACGGTGGGCGCGGCGACGACCGTGGTGAACGTCCGATCCGCCCCCAGGGTCGTTCCGAACGCGTTCTGGGCGACCACCCGGTAGTGGTAGGTGGTGTTCGGAACCAACGGGGTGAGGTCGGCGCTGACGGCGGTATCGCTGGTCCCGGTCACCGGGCTCTGGTTGGCGGTCACCGTCTTGCCGTAAGCCGTGGAGATGCCGTACTCGAACGTCGCGGTCGTGGAGGCACCGTTGGCGTTGACGGTGCCGTGGACCGTCGCCGAGGCCGTGTCGACCGGCGCCGCCGGGTCGGTGACCGCCGTCGGCGTGTTGGTACCGGTCGTGAAGGTCCTGTCGGCGCCGTTCGTCGTGCCGGAGCCGTTCTGGCCGACCACCCGATAGTGGTAGGTCGTGTTGGCGGTCAAGCCGCTGATGCCCTTGCTGACCGCCGTGGAGAGGTTGCCGGTGACCGGGCTCTGGTCCGCGGTCACGGTCGTCCCGTATGCGGTGGTGGTGCCGTACTCGAAGGTGACGGTCGTCGAGTCGTTGTTGGCGTTGACCGCGCCGTTGAGCGTGGCCCCCGTCGCGCCGACGCCGGAGGCCGGATCGGTCGACACCGTCGGCGGGAGCGTCGCCGTCGTGAAGGTCTGGTCGCTACCGAACACGGTGCCGTCCGCGTTGTCCGCCCGCGCCCGGTAGTGGTACGTCGTCCCCGGGGTCAGGGCCGTCAGCGAGGCGCTGACCCCGGCGATGGTGTTGCCGGTCACCGGGCTGGGCGTTGCCGCGACGCTCTGGCCGTACGAGGTGTCGAACCCCCATTCGAACGTCACCGTGGTGCTCGCGCCGTTGGCGTTGACCGTCCCGTTCAGGGTGGCGGCCGTGCCGGTCACCGCGCTCGCCGGATCGGTGGCCACCGCGGGTCCCACGGGCGTGGTGAAGGTCCTGTCCCCACCGTAGTAGAAGAAGCCCCCCCCGTAGACGACGGTGCGGTAGTGGTAGGTGAGGTTGGGTGAGAGACCGGTGAGGTCGGCCGCCACCGGGATGTCGACGCTGCCACTGGTCTGGCTGGGAGTCGCGACCATCGTGTTGCCGTAGGCGACGGTCGTGCCGTAGTCGAACCGGACGCTCCAGACGCCGTTGTTGCCGTTGGCCACGCCGTGTACTGTCGCCTTGTCCGCCTGGATGTTATCCGCACCGAGCGTGAAGGCCGACGGGTTGAGCGTGGTCTTGAAGGTCATGTCGACCCCGTTGGAGGTGCCGTTGACGTTCCCCCCGACCACGCGATAGTGGTAGGTCGTGTTGAAGCTGAGGCCGCTCAGGGTGACGGTGACCGGCGTGTCCGCGGATCCGGTGACCGGGCTCTGGTCGGCGGTCGCCGTCATGCCGTAGGCATTGGTCGTCCCGTACTCGAAGGTCACCGTGGTGCTGGCGTTGTTGGCGTTGACCGTGCCGTGCAGGATGGCTCCGGTGACGAGCGGCGAGGCATAGTCGGTCGCGACCGTGGGTGGATCCATCGAGGTGACGAACGTCCGGTCGGCACCGTGGGTCGTGCCGTTGGCGTTCGTCCCGACGGCCCGGTAGTGGTAGGTGGCGCCCGGCGTCAGGCCGGAGATCCCCTTGCTGACCGCCGTACCGGTCGAGCCGGTCACCGGGCTCTGATCGGCGGTCACGGTAGTGCCGTAGGCGGTGGTCAGCCCGTACTCGAAGGTGACGGTGCTCGAGCTACCGTTGGCGTTCACCGTGCCGTTGAGCTGGGCGGTGGTCGTGGTCACCGGACCGGCGAGCTCGGTGGTCACGGTCGGAACCGCCAGGGTGGTGAACGACATGTCCTGGCCGTAGATCGTTCCTCCGGCACTCTGACCGACGGCCCGGTAGTGATAAGTGGTGTTCGGCTGCAGGGTGCCGGGCGAAAGCTGCACCGGCGTGTCGGCGTTGCCGGTCACCGTTGCGGGAGATCCCGCGACGACCCTGTCGTAGGCCGTCGTCTCCCCCCACTCGAAGATCACATTGGTGCTCGTTCCGTTCGCGTTGACCGTGCCGTTCAGGGTCGCGAAGGTGGTGCCGATCCCGCTCGGGGGCTGGGTCACCACCGAGGGAGGCGAGATCCCGGTGGTGAAGGTCTGGTTCTCGCCGTAGACGGTGCCGAAGCTGTTCGTCCCGACGGCGCGGAAGTGGTAGGTGGTGCTGTTGGCGAGCCCGGTGATCGCCTTGCTCACCGCCGTGTCGCTCGAGCCTGTCACCGGGCTCTGGTCGGCGGTCACGGTGGTGCCGTAGGCGGTCGTCGTGCCGTACTCGAAGGTCACCGTGGTGCTGTCGTCATGGGCGTTGACCGTGCCGTTGAGGGTCGCCGAGGAGGTGCCGACCGGTGACGCCGCCAGGGTCTCGACGGTGGCCAGACCGGTCGTCGTGAAGGTGATGTCCCCGCTCGTGCCGGTACCGTTTTCGTTGTTCGCCACCACCCGGTAGTGATAGGTGGTGTTGGGCGTCAACCCGGTGATCGGAGCGCTGACCGCCTGCTCGATACCGCCCCCGATCGGGCTCTCGATCGCCGTGGCGGTGCTGCCGTAGGCAGCGGTCAGCCCGTACTCGAAGGTGACGACGGTCGTCCACGACGTGGTACCGCCATCGAAGGTCTTCGGGTTGACCAGGCCCTGGAGAGTCGCCGAAGTGTTCGTGATGGCCGACGCCGGCTCGCTCGCGGCGTACGGTGCCGTGGTGTTGAAGAACGTCTGGTCGGCGCCGTTGGTGGTTCCGACGGCGTTGGTGGCGACGACCCGGTAGTGGTAGGTGGTGTTCGGTGTCAAGCCGGTGATGAGCTTGCTGACCGCGGTGTCGAGAGAGCCCGGGACCGGGCTCTCGTCGGCGGTGACGGTGGTGCCATAGGCGGTAGTCGTTCCGTACTCGAAGGTCACCGTCGCATCGGCGTTGTTGGCGTTGACCGTGCCGTGCAGCGTGGCCTGATTCGGAAAGAGGCTGTAGGTCGCCGCCTCGGTGGTGACAGTGGGCGCCGTCTGCGCCGAGGTGAAGAAGGTCCGGTCGTCGCCGTTGCTCGTGCCGTTGACGCTCGCCCCGACGACGCGGAAGTGGTAGGTCGTGTTCGGTGTCAGGCCGGTGATCAACTTGCTGACGGCCGTGTCGGCCGAGCCGGTCACCGGGCTCTGGTCGGCGGTCACCGTCGTGCCGTAGGCGGTGGTCGGCCCGTACTCGAAGGTCACCGTGGTTGACTCGCCCATGGTGTTCACCGTGCCGTTGAGCTGCGCGGTGGTCGTGGTTACCGGGCTGGCGATGCCGGTCGTCACCGTCGGCGGCCCAGCGGTGATGAAGAACAGGATCGCACCGAAGGTCGTCCCACTGGCGTTCGTCGCCACCGCCCTGAACTCGTACAGCGTTCCCGGGGTGAGGCCGGTGAGGTTGGAGGTGACGGCGGTAAAGCCGCTGCCGGTGACCGGGCTCGGAACGGCCGCGATCGCGTCGATGACGGGCACGTCTGCCGCGAAGTCGGGAGAGTACTCGAAGGAGACCGCAGCGTCCTCATTGTTGGCGTTGACGAAGCCGTTGAGGGTCGCCGAGGTCGCGTCGATGCCGATGGCACTGTTCGTCACGACCGTGGGGAGGGCGGCGAGGGCGGCGCCCGTCGAAAGAGTAGTCATCAAGCCGGCGGCTGCGAGGGTTCTCCAGAGCCCGGCCATCGTCGTCCTGCTCATCGGCAGATCTCCTGCTGTAAGGGCGAGGTCAAAAGGTCCCGGGACTGTACCACCATTCAGAGCCTTTATTGCGCTCATTTTATTAAAATTGCACCACCTATTGATATGCAATCCCTTGATGCTGAACACCCATGACCAAGCCCGTCCACGGGTCTTCTGTCGGGGTGCTGCCGGGGTGCCGGGTAAACCGTGGCGGGGCGGCCGCTCGGGCTTCCTCGACGAGGCTCTCGAGCTGACCGGCCTGGGGGTTGCGGCGCTATCGATCGACGTGCCCCGGAGGCGCCCCGACGGGCCGCGCTCGGGGGAGCACTTCAACGCCGAGGAGGACCGCCGGTTGGCGATCCAACTGGTGGTCGACCTGCGGCGGGCCGTCGATGTTCTGAGCGCGCGGCGAGATCGACGGCGAGCGCATCGCCTACGTCGGCGCCGGCTCGGGGGCGACGTACGGCGGTGCTCTGGCCGGGATCGAGACGCGATTCGCCGGCTACGTGTTGATCGCCGGCCATCCGTCCAACACCTTCTTCTTCCGCCACGGCGAGCCGCCGGCGTTCCGCAGCGTCCTGACGCCGGAGGAGCAGGCCCGCTATCTCGAGAGAGACCTTCCGCTCGATGCCGTCCACTACATTCACCGGGCGGCTCCCACGCCGTCACGTGCCATGCTCGACGGGAGGATCGCCCCCTCCTGTCACCAACGCCACGAGCTCGTCGCCGACCTCCTCAGGCGTCTTCCCCTCGGTGTAGACCGTGTGCGTGGCGAGCCGGGCGTTCGACGGATGCCGCACGAAATGCTCGTTCAACGCGGCGACTCCCTCCGTTTCGGACTGCAGCCGGCCGCGCAGGGCCCGGATCGACGCTTCGGGGTCCGGTGAAGGCAGGAGCAAGATGACCCACCTCACGCCGGCCAGCGCCCTCCGAACCCGAGCGAACAGCTCCGGATCCTCGAAGACGGAGTGGCCGGCGCCGAAGTCGAAGACACAGCCCGAATGCTCGGCGAGAGCACGCTCGACAGCGTGGGCCTCGAACGGCTTCCAGTACCTGTACAGCCCCGACAACCCTTCGGACCGACGCAGGGCATCGGCGTGCGCGTCGTCGTAGCCGATCTCCGGGTAATAGGCCGACCGCAGGTCATCGATCGAGCAGAGAGGAAGGCCGAGAGCCTCCGCCAGCAAGCCGGCCACCGTCGACTTCCCCACGCCGATCGGACCGATGAGAACGACGTCGTTTCGCATGGTAAGTCTCGATCCGATGGTAAAGGACCGACCGCAAATCGGAGCCCGCCGGCCTCCTGCTTCCGGGCAGGAACGACGGGACACTCCCGGAGGATCTTTCCACTCACACGGAGCCGGAAGCCTCGTCCCCGATATCCCTGAAGAATGCAATCAGCGCTCGGCGTTTCCCAGGGATGAAATCGGATCTGTCTCCTTCCGCGAGGTCTGCCACGACCTCGAAGGCAAGCCGGACCTCGTGGCTGGCCCCAAGGGGTGCCACGTAAACCGTGGCAGGCCGCCTTGGCAAGCAGCCGGAAGACGGTGCCAGGCACCCCGTGGTTGCTTCCGCCGCAGAGAGTCCAGCTCACAGCCGATGCCACGGCAACACCCGCACACCGGGAAGGAGGGCGGACGCCTCTCCGGCGCCGGTGATCAGCAGGCCGTTTCCGGCCTTCTCCCCGGCGAGGGCCCGCCAGCGGGTGAGGCTCTCGGCGTCGGAAGGGCGAGGCGTCGCGGTGGACTTGATCTCGACGGGGTGGAGCGTTCCCTCCAGCTCGAGAAGCAGGTCGACCTCCCAGCCGTCCCGCGAGCGCCAGTACCAGATCGGCGGAGGCAACCCGCGGTGGTAGAAGAGCTTGGCAAGGTTGGCCACGACCGCGGTTTCGAACAGAGCCCCGGCGAGCGGCCCCCGGAGCACGGCGTCTGGGGTCCTCAAGCCGAGCAGAAACGAGACGATGCCGGTGTCGAGCCAGTAGAGCTTCGGCGACTTGATCATCCGCTTGCCGAAGTTCTCGAAGTGGGGACGGAGGAGGAGCACCTGGTGGCTGGCCTCGAGAACGCTCAACCATTGGCGGACGGTGGGCGGCGAGACGCCGGCGTCACGGGCCAGGTCCGTCAAGTTCAGGATCTGCCCGGTGCGGGCCGCAGCGAGGCGGAGGAACGCCTGGAAGCTGCCGAGATCCTTGACCGCCAGCACCGATCGGACGTCCCGCTCGAGGTAGGTCTGGACGTAGCTCGCCATCCAGACGTCGAGGTCCGGACGATCCCGGCCCCAGAGCTGGGGGAAGCCACCGCGCAGGAGCCAGCCGGCCAGGTCCTCGGGAGCCCGGGTGGACGGGCTGGAGGCTCCTCGTTCGGGCCGGGCCGCCAGCAGTCGCTCGAGCGCCGTCTCGGCAGAATCCTCCGGCTGAGCCCGCCCCTGGGCCTCACTCCAGGACAAGGGCAGCAGGTTCAGGATCGCGACGCGGCCGGCGAGGGACTCGCTCGTCCCTTGAAGAAGCGGAAAGCTCTGGGAGCCAGAGAGCAGCCACTGCCCTGGCCGGCGGTCTTCGTCGATGGCCACCTGCACGTACGAGAGGAGATCCGGGGCGTGCTGGACCTCGTCGAGGATCACCGGCGGCGAATGGTCGGCCAGGAAGCCCACGGGGTCGGCCACGGCGCGCTCTCGAACGTGCGGAGCCTCCAGGGAGACGTAGGCGTGGGACTCCCCGAACGACGAGCGCAAGAGCGTGGTCTTGCCCGACTGCCGCGGGCCGGTGACCAGCACGGCGGGAAAGCCCTCGACGGCTCGCGCAAGGGTCCCCGAGAGTGTGCGAGGCAGGAGCATTGACTACAGCCTAACTTTCGCAGATCGAAAGTTCAACCTTTGCTCTGCGGGCGAAGGGCGAGGACGCCTTCGGTTCGGCAGGAGTCGGGGAGGCAGCCACACCCTACGGCCCGGTCGCCTGGGAGGCCTCGTGGAACTGCACGGTACCTCGCGACATGGGCCCCTCGAACGCCAGGGCGTAGAACGCCTCGGGCGGCACGCCTTCGACACCCAGGCCGTCGACGTTCTCGAAGCCGAGCTGTCGGTAGTACCGCGGGTGCCCGACCAGGCAGCAGCCCCGGGGGCCGAGCACCAGCAACCGCGCGAGCCCCTCGCGGATCAGAGCCTTGCCGATCCCCCGGCGCTGGAGCTCCGGCAGGACCGACACGGGCCCCAACCCATACCAGCCCTCCGTGCCGTCGGAGAGGGTCACCGGGGAGAAGGCGATGTGCCCCACGACCCGGCCCTCCATCTCCGCGAACGCCGCGGCCGTCACCGCGCCGATCGCGCCGATGTCCGCCTTGGTCTCGTCTCGGATGAGGATCTTCGTCAGGCTCGTCGTACCGCTCATCGGATGTCCTCCTCGGATATGTTCCTCGCCTTGGCCGGGAGCTGATACCCCGCAGGGCCTCTCCTACTCAGGTACCGCCGGTTCGGAAGGGATCGCGCCTCAGCGGCGGGCGATGCGCCGCCGGGTGAGGGCCCTTGGTGGATCGAAGCATCCCCCGCAAAGCCTCGTGAAGAGGCCCGCGCGCTCGAGACACGGTAGAGCGAGGGAGAGCTTGAGACCCCCGTCTTCCGGGTACAGGAAATGCCCGGCCTCCTCCTTCTCCGATAACGACTCTGTTTCCCCCGCGGGCCGACGAGGAGCTCGTCGCCTTCGACGCTCCAGAGCCACTCCTGGTCCTGCCCATCCAGCGTCACCCGGAGCCGGTCGCCGTCGAGTTGGTAGGTACCGGTCTCGATGCGGAGCGGCAGGCGGAAGGACACCTTGCCGTCCGCGGTGTAGCGTTCGAAGGCGGTCGCCTGGCCTTGGTAGCTGTAGAACCAGTCGCCGAGGATCGGCGAGCCACCCCCGCGCGGTGCTCGGAACCTCGACTTCTCGAGCGTCGAGCCGTCGGCATCGGTCAGGATCATGACGTTGTCCCCGAGCGTGGCCCCGGGGCCCTGGTCGGTGCCGGAAGGGTCGGACAGGATGACGTGGTCCCCCTCGAGTCGGTAGTCGATCTCCACGAGAACCACGGTGCAATGGCGTAGGTTCCCGTCCGCTCGCAGCTCGAGGGCTGCTCCGATCCCGCCGGACGACGTTTCGATCGATTCCCAGAAGCCCAGGGGCTGTGCATCCTCGGCGACTGCCGCTCGTGCCGGAACAGCCGGACCTCCCGCGACAATGGCGATGATCACGATGGTCAGGAGCCATGAGTGTCGCATAGTCGTACCCTCCGTATGTATATGTCCCCTGAGGCTATAACGGTCGCCGACCGAGTGCTCCCTCACCGGACTGGGTGCTGAGCGGCCACCGTGTCGTTCGTGGCCGCCAGCTACAGATGAACTCTGTGAGAGCTGGGGACAGAGGCTCCCTGTCGCGCACTCGCGAAGAGGGCGGCGAGTGCTGCCGGCGGCAGGGGTGCCGGGCACCTCGTGGTGGTGCCCACAAGGCCCTTTCACGACAAACGCTGGTGAGGAATGCGGGCTGTCTTCAACGCCGGTGCCGCGACCATCTCGCAATCGAAACGACTCGCGGTAGCATTTTTGTAGCCGATCATGCTACCTTCGGATTCGGGAGGCTGGGCATGAAATTCATCAGCGTGCGTGACCTGCGCAACCGACCCGGAGACGTCTGGAAGCGTCTGCGGGAGGACGACCTGGTTCTGACCTCGAACGGTCGGCCGCAGGGAATCCTAGTCGGCGTCGAGGAAGACGACCTGGAGGTCGCCCTGACGGCCCTCCGCCGGGCCAGGGCACAGGTCGCCGCGTCGCGGATGCGACGCCGGGCGACGGAGACCGGCCTTACGAGGCTGACCGACGAGGAGATCGAACAGGAGATTCAGGCGGCGCGCCGCGCCCGGAAGCCGGACGCTCGGTGAGAATCGTCCTCGACACCAACGTCCTGGTCGCCGGCTTGCTCAACCCTCACGGCCCGCCTGGACGGATCGTCGACCTCCTCCTGACCGGAGAGCTTTCGATCGCCTACGACGATCGCGTCCTCGCCGAGTACCGTGAGGTTCTCTCGCGACCTCGCTTCGGTTTCGACCCGCACGACATCGAGCACATCGTCGACCTCCTGGAGGTCGAGGGTGGTCCGGCTCCGGCGGCACCACTCGATCTTCCCGACCTCCCCGATCCCGATGACCTGCCCTTCCTCGAGATTGCCGCCGCCGTCGAGCCGTATCTGCTAGTGACGGGGAACATGCGACACTTCCCTCCAGAAGCTCGGCCCGAAGGCGTTCGGGTGGAGAGCCCGCGGGAGTTCGTCACCAAGTGGAGAGGACGATCCGGATGAGCTCCGTGGTGCTCTTGAAGCCTTCCTGCCGCCAGAGCTCACCTGGCACCCCCTCCTGGCACCCCCTCCGGTTTCCCAACCAGTCGACCCCTTGACCTCGGTGAGCTCGAGCCGCGATGGGGCTTGCCTACCCGGTGAGCCGTCGAGAACCGGACCCCCAGGGCCCACCAACTCACCAGGCGGGGTCGCAACGCTACGCGCCTCCTGATTCCGTAGGAGATGGCGCGTCTCGACAGCCATGTCCGGCTGAAGCGGCTACTAGGAGTCTGCGCGGCAGAACCACGTGACCGCGCGTACGGGTCTTGCGCGTGCGGATCCGAGGCACGAGGAGGAGATTGATGCCGAGCTATCATCGACGACGAGTAACGAAGGAGACGCCCGCAACCCCCGTGCGCCCTTCGGGTTGCGACGGCGCAGGCCCGTCTGCTTCGTTGTCGCTCCTCAACGATGCCACCGCATCGCCTGCGTCGCGAACGCCTTGCATCCGAGCCTGCGGCGCTCGCAACGCGGCCGCGCGGTTCTGCCGCGCAGACTCCTAGCTGTACATTTGGGCCATGAGTTGTCTAATTGAAGGGTTGGGGCGTTCGTTTTACATATGGATCGGCAGATTCTGCCCATGAGATTGCCAGCCCATTGCCTGAATGATCGCTTCGCCGTGATATATGGACAACTCATGCTGATAGTGCACAGGTCGTGGCGGCCCGCGCCGAGGAGGAGGGCCGCTTCAGGGGCGGGGTGGGAATGAGGTTCCGAGGGTGGGGTTCGGCCGGCTTGGGTCCGGCCGCTGTGGGGCAAAGCTGGGCCGGGCCCGCGGGGTGGCGGGCCCGGCCGTGGTGTTGCGTCGACTCAGCGGCCTTCGGTGGCCATGGCGCCCTCTTCGGTCTCCATGGGCTCGTCCTTCATGGGGCACTCGCCCCCGGCCTTGCAGTGCGGGCAGGCACAGTCCTCTTTGCAGTCGGGGCAACCACAGTCCCCCGTGCAGTGGGGGCAGGCCTTGCCGGCCGCACAGTGCGGGCAGGCTTCACCGACCTTGGCGTGGGGGCACTCGCCGCCCGCCTTGCAGTGGGGGCACCTGCCGTCGGCCTTGTGCGGGCAGGCCTTGCCGTCGGCCTTGCAGTGGGCGCAACCCTTGCCGTCCTTGTGCGGGCAGTCGCCGCTCTTGCAGTGGGGACAGGGCTTGTCGCCGTGAGAGCACTTCATCCCGCCATGGCCGCCATGGCCGCGGTGTCCTTCCATGGCCGGATGGCCCTTCGGCATGTCGCCCATGCCGTGGCCACCCATCGACTCCATCATCTCGAGGCGCTGGCCCATGTGCCGGTTGTGCTGGGAGACGAGCTCCGTCACGACCACCGCGATGGCGTCGATCTTGGCGCCGTGGTCGTCGGCCGCGTTCATCTCGGCCACCAGCGCATCGAGGCCGGCCATCTCGGCCTTCATCTCCTCCACCATCTTCTGGTGGCGCTCCATCATCATCTGATGGTGCTGCTCCATCTTCGCCTGCATGTCCTCCTGCATCGCCCCGTCGTCCATCCCGCCCTCCTGGGCGACGGCGAACGGCACGGCCACCAGGGCCAGGAGAGCCAGCAGGCTCAAGGAAAAGAGCAGCATCGACTGGGTCTTGCTCGGGGTCTTCATGGTCCGTCCCTCCTCGTTTCAGTCGTAGAAATCGCCGGTCGTCGCCGACCGGATCGAAGCGGTCAGCTTCCGACGAAGCTGCCGCAGGTCAACATCTCACTGCCGTAGTACGGGTTGCCGATCTCGCCGTCCGGCTGCAGCCAGGCCTTCTTCGCCATCGGGCAGTAGGCCACCTTGAGGAGCTCGGCGCCCACCGCTTTGCGGTAGCGCACCAGCGGCTTGGTGAGGTCGCCGAAAGCGGCGCGGGCGGCGTCGATGCCGTCCGCCGCGGCCAGCTTGCCCGCCTGCTCGGCGATCTCGGGCACGGCGTCACGAGCCTCGGCCGGATGGTCACCCTCTTGGGCGGTCTCGGCGATCGCCCGGGCGTGCTCGGCCACACCGTCTACACTGTCGCCGGCCAGGCTCCTCCAGATGACCTCGTAGTGCTCGGCCATCTTCGCAAACGGGGTCTCGTCCGCGGCGCGGGCGGCCGGGGCGGCCAGAAGGCCGGCGACGAGAACGAAGGCCAGGGCAAGAACGGCTGTGGATCGGTGGATGGTCGTCATAGCCGGGAGTCTCTTTCTGGACCCGCGGAGGGCCCGGTCGTTGTCGGCTCGGGATTCGAGGAAGCCAATGAGGTCGCTCGCTCCGCGCGCACCTCGGCCGGCGCGGAGACCGGCCGCTTCGACCCGCGGTGCCAGACAAGTCGAGGCAGCTCCCAGAACCTGGCGCTGATGGACGGCCTCAGCCAGTCGCTCGCGGGCCGCACCGCCCTGACCGACCTCCTCCCCCTCTCCCTGGAGGAGGTCCGGCGTTTCCCGAACCCGCCCTCGGAGCTCGAGCCACTGACCTGGCAGGGCGGCTACCCCCGGATCTACGAACGCCGTCTGCCGGCGCGGGAGTGGCTCGAGGACTACACCGCGACCTACCTGGAGCGGGACGTACGCCGCCTGATCAACGTCGGCGACCTGCTGGCCTTCCAGACCTTCCTCCGGCTCTGTGCCGGTCGGACAGGGCAGCTCCTCAACCTCTCCTCGCTCGCCAACGACTGCGGCATCTCCCAGCCCACCGCCCGCGCCTGGCTCTCGGTCCTCGAAGCTTCCTACGTCGTTTTCCGCCTGCCACCGTTCTTCGCCAACCTCGGCAAGCGGCTCATCAAGACCCCGAAGCTCTACTTCTACGACAGCGGCCTGGCGGCAAGCCTCCTCAACATCGAAACACCCCGTCAGCTCGACACCCACCCCTTGCGTGGGCCGCTGTTCGAAACCTGGGTTATCGGCGGGATCGCGAAGGCCCACTTCCACAGGGGCCGGCGCCCCAGGCTCTTCTTCTACCGAGAACAAGACCGGCTCGAGATCGACCTCGTCCTGGAGAAGGGCACGGACCTGACGCTGATCGAGATCAAGTCCGCCCGCACACCGTCCGGCAAGTACTTCGCCGCCTTCGACCGCCTCGAAAACTCCCTCGAAGGACGTACGGCTCCGCGGATCTCCGAACGGATCGTGATCTACGGCGGCGACGAGACCCAACACCGCAGCGCCGGAACCCTCCTCTCCTGGCGGAACCTGGACGAGCGGGATTGGATCGGACGTGGCGCGGCGTGACGCCTCGGCGCCCGCTCACGATGTCCTCAACCTGCGGGTAGGAAACCTGAATCGCGTCCGCGAGTTGACGCGGCTCAACCCAACCCCAGCCAGCGGCGGAGAGCCTCTTCGGCGGAGTCCAGCTCGTCGTCGTTGCAGTGGCCGATCTCGTCGGCGATCGACGACCGGGGAACGCTGACGATCTTGTCGACCATGATCTGTGAAGGGGCTTTGAGACCGGTGCGCTCCCCGGGGGGAAGGGAGACGCGAAAGAGGGGTGCGTCCACGCAGTCCGATGTGATCGGGCAGATGGTGACGCTCTGGTGGGTGGGGTTGAAGAGATCCGACTGGACCACGAGAGCGGGTCGGGGCTTGCCGGTGTATGCACCCTTCGCCGCGACGACGACAACGGCGCCGCGCCTCATTCCCAGTCCCGAGTGTCCGCGGCGTGCTCGATGAACTCGAGGGCGTCGCGCTCTGACTCGCGCTGGCTGACCAGGACCGACTGTCGCCGGGCCTCCTCGGCGAGGTCCGAGCCTCTTCGGTCATCACCGAGACCCGCGGCGAGGAGCTCGCGTGCCAGCTCGCTCTTGGTCGTGTGCCGGCGCCGCGCCTCCCGCGTGAGGGACTGCCTCAACGCGGCGTCGACGCGGATGGTGAGGACGGTGGACTCTCTTCTCGACCGGGGCATTGTCATACAGTAATACGACTGTCCGGCCTGGTCAATTCCCCCACCGAGCGCGAGGTATTCGCGGGCTGATCTTCCGGAGCTCTCTCTGGTCACAACGACAGGGCCGGGCCCGCCGGGAGTACGGGCGGCCAGGCCGCCTGCGGGCCCGACCCTGTTCGTCACTGGCCTTTACTGGCCTTGGGGCGGGTAGAGGACGAGATAGAGATAGGCGGCCCGGACCTCGTCTTCTGTGAGGTACGAGAAGACAGGCATCCGCCCGCGAGCACCCCAGGACGGGTCGATCGGCGCCCCCTTCCTGACTTTCTGGAGGACGAAGCCCAGCAGCTTCTGTTCGGGGAAGGTGTCGAGCGAGGGGATGGTGCCGCGGGCGAGCACCTCGATGCCGCCGCCCCGTCCGGCCGCCGCGTGGCAGGTGTGGCAGGTCCCCTTGACCAGGAGCTCGCCGACGCGCGTGACCGAGCGCTCCAGTCGCACGTCCTTCTCCGGAGCCCCGGGAACCCGGGCGAGCCGCAGGAGGTAGCCGTACAGGGCGTCGATCTCGTCGTCGGCCAGATGGTTGTAGATCGGCATCCTCTCGCCCCCGTGATCGAGGCGGTCGAGGAAGGTCTGCTTCGCCTGGTCGGCCAGGGTCCGGGCGAAGTCCTCACCGATGGGCCGGCCCCGCTCCTCCATCTGGCGCAAGGTGAGCTCGGCCGAGGTGGCGCGGATCGGATCGATCAGCGATTTGACCTCGGGCGGGCTCCCGGTGCCGTCCGCCGAGTGGCAGGAGCGGCAGCTCAGCCGGAAGAGGTCGGCGCCGGTGATGGCGAACCGCTCGGTCACCTCGGGCGGCTCCGGACGGTCGAGCCGCTGGAGCTCGGACATGGAGTGCGTGGCGACCCAGTCGGGGACGGTCCTGGCCTGGCGCCCGATCCTCCCCATCGCCGAGGTCTCCATGCTCGTCCGGCGCACTTCGAGCCAGCTCGGTCCGGTGGTGGGGGTGACACGGGGCGGGCGCGCCTCGTTGACCCCGGTACCCTGCCCCTGCCGGGCCCTGGCCGGCAGTGCCAGGCAGACGAGGATGACAAGGCAGGCGAGGCAGGCGAGGGCGCCCCGGAGGGCGGTGCCGGCGACCCTGGCACGGGTCACCGACACTCTCCGCTCCGATCGGTTTCGGTTGATCACGACCATCGTGCCGGCACCTAGCCGCCGAGCGTCAGCTCGACTTCGGTGTCGCCGGTGATCGAGACCTCGCGACTCGTCTCGTGGCCCTTCGGATCCCAGGCCTTGACCTCGTGGGAGCCTTCCGGCACGCCGTCGATCTCGAACGCCCCGGCGGCGTCGGTGACGGCGAAGTAGGCGCTCGGCACGGCGACCACCCACGCCTCCATCTCGGGGTGGATGGCGCAGAGCATCACCGCCATGCACGGCTTGTCGAAGGTGTGGGTGCGCTTCTGGCCCTTGGCCCAAGTGCCGAGGTTGAAGGCTCCGGCGCACTTGTCCGGCGTGAAGACGTTGTGGCTGACCGAGTCGCTGTTCAGGAACTCTACCGTCGTGCCCACCTGCACCGGAAGCACGAACGGGGAGAAGGTGAGCGACTTCTGGTCGATCACGGCGGTCTTGCCGGACGCGGACTCGCTGCCGGCGCCCGCCACCCAGACCACCGCGTTGGCGTTGTTCCGTGCGCCGGCGACGGTGACCTTGCCGGCCAGCGTGGCCGCCCCGGCGGCGGTCGTGGTCGCCGCGAAAGCGGCGGCCAGAGCGATCATCGAAATGAGCTTGCGGTTCATTGTCGGTCCTCCTTGTTCGAATTGGATCGGCACCACGGGCTCAGAATGCGATCCCGAGGTTGAGCCACAACACGTCGTCGTTCTCCACCTCGGAATCATCCAAGCGCCAGGCGTACTCGAGGGTCGTCTTGACGTTCGCCCGCACCAAGCCGGTGACCGACACCACCGCGCGTTCGAAGTCCTCCGCGTCATCGGGCACCAGGTTGACCGTCTCGTAGCGCACCGCGCCGTGGAGCCACGGGTACTTGAGCACCGCGTCGGCTTCGAGGAACCAGGAAGACCAGGAGAACGTGCCGCTCTCGTCCGGCAGCGGCACCCCGACGCCGCCGTCCATGTCTTCGGCGAACGCCCGCAGGTCGTCCTCCGCGTCGACGTAGGCGCCGAAGACGTTCAAGTCCTTGTAGAGCAGGTTGAAGTCCAGCCCGTAGCGGGTCGAGTCCCGGGGCTCGAGGAAGGCCGGAGCGACTTCCCCGGGCTCGGTGTTGGCGAGCGCCAGGCTGCCCATGACGGAGCTGTGCTCCTCGTCCGCGGCCCCTCCGCCATGCTCCTCCTCGTGGCCACCGGCCGGCACGAAGATGCCGCTGCCGTCGCCGAAGTAGGCGAAGCCCCCGAGCTCGAACGACGTCTCCTGCCAGTTCTTGGCGCTGCCCGCGAAGGTGTCCGCGTTCGAGCCGTCGGGGGCGAGGCCGCCCCACTTGTACGACACACGGCCGTAGGTGTCCTTGCGGTCGTTGGCGTCGAAGGTGTCCTGGCCCGGCTCCAGGCCGTTGACCAGGCCGGCCGTCCACTGGAACCGGTGGTTGACGACGCCATAGCCTTCGAAGCCGCGGGCGACCGCCGGCAACGCGATCCCACCCGCCCCGCCGTGCTCGTGACCGCCGACCTCGGCGGCGCCGCCGACCTCCAGGGTCTGCACCGCGAACATCGAGTCATAGTTGGCGACGGTCAGCCGCCGGGCGTGGTCGAAGGCCTGGACCAGCTCTGGCTGGAAGGCGCCGACCTTGAGGTTGAAGGCGAGCGAGTTGTGGATCGGCCGGATGAAGCGCACGTCGATGTGCTCGACCCCCGCCTCGGAATCGAAGGTGCCGTCCTCTGCCTCCTGCTCGAAGGCGATCTCTCCGAAGTACGAGATGTTGGCCCCGGACGTCCCCGCGGCCACCAGAGCGACCTCGGAGGGGAAGATGAAATCGTCGTTCTCGTTCGTGCTCTGGACCAGGAACTGGCTCACGACCGCGAGCGGCACGTGGGACGGGATGGTCGCCGGCCAAACGGCGTTCGGCCAGACCCGCTTGTAGGCGTCCGATCCGAGCGCCGTCGGTGGCTGCTTCACCTGGTCCTCGGTCTCTCCCGGCAACCGGTAGCCGAGCAGGCGGAAGGCCTCTCCATAGGCGTTGAGCTTCGGGTACGCGATGTGGCAGGTCTGGCAACTGGTGGCGTACTTGCGCGCAAACGCGGGGATGGCGGTGGCTGGAGTGACGGTAACCAGGGCCATGGACAGCAAGAGCCCGAGAATCGCCGCGGTCCGTACGAGCTGGGTCGACCTCATGAGTTCCCTCCCGGCTCCGGCTTGGGGGCAGGAGCCTCTCTGGTTTGGTCATACAACTGATCGAGCGTTCGACGCAGGGAGACCAGCAGGCCGGGTGGCGCCTCGACACCCTCGGAGCTGGCGACGGTCACCATGTAGATGGTGAGCGCCAAGCGCTCCACGAGCCACGAGACCGCGACCTCGTCGCCTTCCCCTTCCGGGGCGACCGTCGCGAGGACCGCGCGCAACCTCAGGTAGAGGTCGCTCACCAGGGCCCGATCGAGGCGTTCGACGTCCAGGTGGTGGCGCAGGTCCGGCTCGACGGCCTGGATCAGCGCGCGCACCCTCCGCTCGAGGTTCCTCGATGTCCGATCCACGATCTCCCAATTCCTCTGGGAGGGCGGAGACTGCAGGCACGGTTCCAGAGCGGCCTCACCCCGCGGAGATCCGAGATAAACGCAATCGAATTCGTCGCTTATACAGATCTCGAGCAGGTCGACAGGAGCTGAGAGACTGGCGTTCTTGCGAGTCGGAGCCCGCCGCCCTCTTGCAGCCGTGCAAGAGAATGGCGCAAACGAGGCGGTCTAATCCGCCCCCGGATCCGGGCTAGAGCTCCTTGAGCCGGCGGTAGAGGGTCGAGGCGTCGATGCCCAGACGGCGTGCGGCCTCCTCGCGATTGCCCCCGCTCTCCTCGAGCACCCGGCCGATGTGCTCGCGCTCGAACGCCCGGACCGCCTCGCGGAGGTCGTCGGAGACGGTGGATGGGACCCGGGTACCGCCCAGGTCGGCAGGCAGGTCGGCGAGGGTCACGGTCTCTCCCTCGGCGAGGATCATCGCCCGCTCGAGCACGTTCTCGAGCTCCCGCACGTTGCCCTGCCAGCGAGCGGCCATCAGCGTGCGCATGACGTCCGGCTCGACCCCGCCGAGCCGGCGCTTGAGGCGAAGGCTCAGCCGCCGGACGAGGTGCTCGACCAGCAACGGAATGTCTTCGCGCCGCTCACGGAGCGCCGGCAACGCAATCTCCATCACCCGGAGGCGATAGAAGAGGTCCTGGCGGAACCGCCCCTCCTCCACGTCGGCCGCCAGGTCCCGATTGGTCGCCGCGAGAAAACGGATGTCGGTCCGCACCGGCTTCGAGCCGCCGATGGGCAGGAACTCCTGCTGCTCGATGGCGCGCAGGAGCTTCGGCTGGAGGTCGAGCGGAAGCTCCGAGATCTCGTCGAGAAAGAGCGTACCGCCGTCGGCGAGCTCGAAGTACCCCTGGCGGTCGCGGTGGGCACCGGTGAACGCGCCCCGCATGTGGCCGAAGAGCTCGCTCTCGAACAGGTCGCGCGGCAGGGCGGCACAGTTGACCGCCACGAAAGGACGATCCCGCCGCGGGCTCGCCTCGTGGATCGACCGCGCGGCCAGCTCCTTGCCGGTTCCGCTCTCGCCACAGACGAGGACCGTGGAGTCGACCTCCGCCACCCGCTCGATCCGCCGCCTGACCTCCTTCATGGCGCGGCTCGACCCGATCAGCCGCGCCCCGGCCCGGGCTTCTGAAAGCTGACGGCGCAGCGCCCGGACCTCGCGCACGAGCTGCCGCTGCTCCAGGGCCCGGCGGATCTTCCCCAGCAGCTCGTCCAGGCTCACCGGCTTCAGCAGATAGTCCGCGGCGCCCCGCCGAAACGCCCCGACCGCCGAATCCATGGTGCCGTGGGCGGTCAGCAGGAGCACCGGCACCTCGGAAGCGAGGGCGCCCAGACGGTCGATCACCTCGACCCCGCCCATGCCGGGCATGACGAGGTCGCAGAGCACCAGGTCCGGCTCCGCCTCCTCGAACCGCTCGAGGCCGGTCTCGCCGTCGGGGGCGGTGCGGCAGAGGAACCCCTCGTCGCGCAGCAGGCTTGCAAGGTCCTCCCGGAAGAGGTCCTCGTCGTCGATCAGCAGAATGTGGTCGCTCACGCCTCACCTCGATCGAGCGCCGGAAGCAGCACGGTGAACCGGGCCCCATGGCCTTCTCGGCTCGCCACCTCGATCGAGCCGCCGTGGGCGTGGACCAGGCTGTAGGAGATGGAGAGCCCCAGGCCGCTGCCGTCGGGACGTGTGGTGAAGAAGGGCTCGAACAGCCGCCGCAACATCTCCTCGCTCATCCCCGGGCCCGAGTCTTGAACGATCACCGCCACGCTGCCGTCGCGCAAGGCCGTTTCGACCACGACTTCCCCGCCGCCCTCCATCGCCTGGACCGCGTTGAGCAGCAGATTGAGGACGACCTGGACCATCTGGTCCCGCACCCCGCGAACGACGAGCGCCCCACCGCCGCGACGCCGGAAGACGACACCCTTGGCCCGCCGGTCGAGACGGACGACCGAGAGCGCTTCGTCGACGGCGGCGTCGAGCTGCCACTCGCTCCACTCCTCCCCCCGGTCGCGGGCAAACTCCGAGACGCCGCGGACGATGCGGCCGATGCGGTCGAGCTGAGCCTGGAGCAGGGCGAAGCTCTCCTCCAGGAACTCCGGCTCTCGATGACGCTCCATCAGGTGGAGCCGGGTCTTGAGCGACGACAGCGGGTTGCCGATCTCATGGGCGACGCCGGCGGCCATCTGGCCGAGGGCCGAGAGCTTACCGGCATGAAGGGCCTCCGCCTCGAGCAGCTTACGCTCGGTCACGTCCTCGATCAGCTCGACGACCTGGACCACCCGGCCCTCTTCCCTCCGAATGGGCGAAACGGCGTGGCGGAGGTAGCGCAAGGCGCCGGACCGGGCGGTCACGGAGCGTTCCATCTCGCGAGCACGACCGCTCGCCAGGCAATCGAGCAGAGCCTGGCGCCGCTCCTCCCGCCCGTCCCGTCCTTCGTCACCTCCCGGCTCGCCGGCGGCGGCGAGCCATCGCTTGGCCTGTGGGTTGATCCAGCGGACCGAGAGCTGGCGATCGTAGAGGACCATCCCGAGGCCCGCCGCCTGGACCACGCTCTCGAGGCGCCGTCGCTCCATCAGGGCCCGCCGAGCGGTCCCGGCCAGGGACTCTTCGCTGCGCCGCAGGCGGCCCGCCACCAGCATCGTCAGATGGGCCGTCAACGCCAAGACGGCGACGAAGGGAACGGTCCGCCCGATGACGAAGAGCGGATCATGAGCGGCGTGTACGACGCCCTCGGAGCCCTCGTCATGCTCACCGTGGGAGTGCTGGTGCCCCTCCACGCCGTGCGGAAACAGGACGTTGGTGTAATGGGGGAAGAGGCCCGAGTACTCGCCGGCCGCGAGCAGAAGAAACAGGGAGGCGGCGGCCACCGTCACCCAGAAGGCCTTGAGCCGCGGCAGCAGAATGGCACCGATGATCACCTGGAACAGGTAGGCGAGGTAGAGGGGGTTCTCGATGCCGCCGGAGGCGTTGAGCAATCCGGTCAGGACCACCAGGTCGACCAGGACCTGGATCAGGATCTGGCGCTCGGGCGAGGAGCCCGAGCGGGCCCAGCGACCGAAGCCCCAGTTCGCCACGGCGAGTACCGCGATCCAGCCGAGGAGGATTGGCAGCACCGAAAGCGGCAGCAGCTCGGTGACCGGCACCGTCAGAACCACCAGCGCCGCCGAGATCGCCACCGCGGTCCAGCGCATCTGAACGAACCAGAGGGCGTACTCGCGGTAGCGCTCGTCGAGGTCCAGCGGGGCCGGCCCGCCCTCCTCGTCCTTGTGCTGGGAGGGGAAGGTGGCGAGGTCCGAGCGCAGCAGGTACCACGTGACCACGACCGCCACCACCACCGACGCGCTGAGGCCGCGCAGCAGGTGCAGCGTGTGGAGCGTCTTCATCTCGGCAGCGCCGAACCAGGTGCGCTCGAGCACCTCGTAGCCGCCATAGATCACCCCGAGGGCCCCGGCGACCCAGCCCGCCATGCGCCAGATCGAGGCTCTCCCCGACCCGCCGGCGTCGCCGCCGGGCCCCTCGGCCGCCCCCCATCCCGACTGGTCCATTTACAGCACTTTACTCCTCAGCTCACTCGCGTTCCAGCGAGCGCTCCACGACGAAGCACAACAGTGCGGAGGAAGGGCGGCGAACCGGGCGGCCTCCGGCGCACCGACACCGGTACTGAAAGGGGGGCCAGGCACACCGTGGCTGGCCTGGGTACCTTGAGTGCCAAGTCGGATGACCCCGAACTCCGTTGCCTGGCCCTTGTTGCCAATATAGGTATTGTCGCGCGCGCGGATTGAAACTCCCTCGAGAAGCCGGCCACCTCGGCCTCCAGCGCCTCGGCCAGCAGACGGCGCGCTCCCTGGCGAATCATCTCGGTCAACGCCGGGCAACCCGTGGTGGCGCCGATCCCTGCCGTCGAGACGCCCATGCGTCCAGCGGCTCGGGGCGTGCGTGCTACCCTGGCGTGCAAACGCGATCATCGATGGCGGACCATCGGTCCGACCGCGGGCACCCGAAACGACCCCTTCGCCGCGGGCCACGAGCCCTGGAGCTTCTCCATGGACAACGAGATCCTTGCATCGATCGTCGGATCATTGATCAGCGGAGCATTCTCGATCCTGGTCGCGTTCGTCGGCAAGGCGCGTGCCTCTTCCGAACGATCAGGAAGGACGTCCCGGCCGGCTTACCAGATTCCCCGACGTCACTCCCGCGCCTGGCGGTTCCTCCTCTGCGTGCTCATCACCTGGTTCCTGATCTCGCCCTTTGCGCTCGGATGGAAGCTCGCCGCCATCAACCTCTTCGCCACGATTCCGATCACCCTGCTCGCCGCCGTCGCCCGACCGGTCCGGCCCGCCACGGCCAACGCGACGGTCCTCCTCCTCTACAGCGTGCACTTTCTCCTGGTGGCATTCTGGCTGGCCACCCGACACCCACTCCGGCTCAGCTCAACCCCAGCCAGCGGCGCAGAGCCTCCTCGGCGGAATCCAGCTCATCGTCGTTGCAGTGGCCGATCTCCTCGGCGATCGATGCCCGGGGAACACTGACGATCTTGTCGACCATGATCTGTGAGGCGACCCTGAGGCCGGTGCGCTGTCCGGGGGGAAGGGGAATGCGGAAGAGGGGTGCGTCCACACAGTCCGACGTGATCGGACAGAGGGTGACGCTCTGATGCGTAGGATTGAAGAGGTCCGACTGCACCACGAGAGCGGGTCGCGGCTTGCCGGTGTATGCGCCCTTCGCCGCGACGACGACGACCGCGCCCCGCCTCACTCCCAACCCCGAGTGTCCGCGGCGTGCTCGATGAAGTCGAGGGCGTCGCGCTCCGACTCCCGCTGACTGACCAGGACCGACTGCCGCTGGGCTTCCTTCGCGAGGTCCGAGCCTCCTCGCTCATCACCGAGACCCGCGGCGAGGAGCTCCCGCGCCAGCTCGCTCTTGGTCGTGTGTCGACGCCGCGCCTCCCGTGCAAGGGACCGCTTCAACGCGGAGTCGACGCGGATGGTGAGAACGGTGGACTCTCTTCTCGGCCGGGGCATTGTCATACAGTATTACGACCATCCGGTATGGTCAATTCCCAAGCCCGCTCACGGCCGAAATGTGCCCTTCCCGGCCTGCATGCGCCCGGAGCAGGCGGGAGTTGACGAAAACGCGACCCGCCGCCAATGGGTAAACCGTGACAGAGGCGAACGAGCCGCTCCGCGACCCGTCCCGTCTCCCGGGCGACGCCGTCGACTTCCCGGGAGCGGCCCCGGGCGGACTGCCTCATCAGGCGCCGGGCCGAATGGCCCGGCGCCTGCGCGCACATCACGGACACTCGTGGAGAGTGAGGCAGCGATCGTATATCCGCTCACATCTGTTGCACTCGAACGGGAACTCGCAGGTCGAGGAGCAGTTGTAGTAGTTGATATCGCACTGCTCGCAGGCTGAGAGCGCGCAGCAGCCCTGCTGCACGCCGTCACAGGTCACGCACCGGTTGTTGGAGCCACTGGTCGTGCAGGAGCTGTTGCCGTTGCACGACACCGTGGAGCCGTCCGCGCAATCCACCGAGATGAAGCAGGAACTCATCTGGAGCGGATCGTCGATGCCGGTCAGGGCAGCGAAGTCCGCCAAGCAGGTCATGGGGGCGTTCGGACTGGCTGCCGGCGCGGCGACCTCGGCCGAGTCGCTCGCTTCTGCATGGGCGAACGCCGGGAAGAGCCACACAATGAGGCAACAGCAGGCGATGACCAGCAGGTTGCGGTTCATGTTCATCGGGTTCTCCTTTCCACGTCGTGGATAATGTGGCCGCGCAGCTCTTCTGCGCCACCAACTTTCAGAGTCTACTTGATGTCGATATTTCTGACTATACGATTTGCCGTCCTACGGCAAGTGCTTGACGGTCCTCGGGCTCCCGTCGGTTCCCCTCCACAGCCGCCAGGGGTGCCAGGCACCCCGAGGCCGGGGGTCGGCCTGGACGAGTGGCGATGAGTTGTACGCCTGGGCGATGGGGTGTCTAATAAGAGATCTGGAGTGTCCATTTTGCGGATGGGCCGGCAGCTATTGGTAGCCCTTTTGCCTGTTCATCGCCTGGATGATCGCTTTGTCGGCCGTGAGGGACAGCCCATGCGCTGAATGGACAGGTCATGGCGACTTTGTTCGAGGAGGGGGAGGAGGAGGGTCGCTCGCTGCGCTCGCACTTCGGCCGGCAGGGGCGCCGGCCGCTTCGTCTGAGATGGGGGGTGTCGGGGATGGGGTCCGGCCGCTTCGTCCGAGACGCGGGCTGCGGTACATGGAGGGCGGCTGGGTGCGGACTTCCCTGCCGCGCTCCCTCAGAACCTGAGAGTCAGGTCGAGCACCAGGCGGTCGCGGTCGGCGAACCGGCCGAGCAGGCCGTCGCGCGCGCCGTCGAAGAGGTCCGCACCGAGGGAGAGCTCCAGACGGCCGAGCCATTGGTAGGAGACCTTCGGCGAGATCCAGGTCTCCGGGTTGTCCAGGCCGTGGAGGGCGAACAGGCGGAGCGTCAGGCGGTCCTGTCGAAACTGCCGCTGAAGAACCAGCGTCGCGAAGCTCTGCTCGCGGTCGCCGAGAAGCTCTCCGGACGGGTCGACGACGACCTCCTGGAAGACCTGCGGGCTGATCAGCCAGCTCGACCGGAGCCAGTCCCAGCCGAGGGCGTAGCTCACGAGCTTCTCCCGCGCGGGCCGGCCGAGCCCATCGACGGTCGCCACGTCCCGGTAGGCGTCGGGGGTGTAGGTGGCCTCGACCCGGAGGATTCCGGGCCCCAGCGGCACGTCGCCCGAGAACCCGAAGGTCCGCCGCCGTGGGATGCCCGGTTCCACCCGGACGACCGGCCCCGGCTCGAGGCGGCGGAAGAGCACCGGATCGTCCGCCCAGCCGTAGAGGGCGTTGGCGGTGAGCTCCCACGGGCCGGCCTGGCCGGACCACCGGGCGCCGTACTCCCAGCTCGACGGGCGGCTCGCCGGCTCGACCGTCCTCGCCACATCCACCGGCACCGGTGCCGGCGGCAGGTCGGGCGCGATGTAGAACTCACCCCCCGGCTGGGCGAGGTCGTCGAAGGTCAGGTCCGGGATCACCAGCACCTGGAGCGCCTGATCGCCGAAGAACCACTCGGCGTTGACCATCCAGAGCGGGATGCGCAGATCCACGTAGTCGTCGAACAGGAGCTCCCTGAGATCGAGGGGGTTGACGACGTCGAGCAGGCGCAGGCCGTCGGTCTTGCCCCAGATCACCTGCTGGCGGCCGAGCCGGATCGTGGCCGAGCGGCTCCGGTGCGTGAGCACGAGCTCGCGCAGGTCGAGCTCCTTCTCCGTCTCCGGCTCGAGCTCGGTCTCGTACCGCGCACGGACCACGGCGTCGGCCGTCCAGCGGCCCCAGGCCCGCTCCAGCTCCACCTGGAGCGTGGTGCGGAGCTCCGACGTCGCCAGGTCGTCGTCGATCCGGTAGGCACTCCGGTTCTCCAGGTACCCGCCCAGGTCGATGGGGAGCGCCGCCGCGGCCCACGCGGCGGGCGCCACCACCATGCCGAGGGAGATCCAGAGCCCCACGGCCAAGACCGTCCGCCGGACCAAACCTAGTCGCTCCTCAGAAAGCGCTTGGTGACGTAGTAGTCGTCGAGGGCAGCGTCCACCGCGCGCTCCTCGGCCACCATGCGCGTGGCGTGGTGGTTGTCGAAATTGCGCATCTCGATCGTGCGCGGGCGCCAGTAGTCGCCCTCGCGCTCGAGCCCGCCGCTGGTCAGCTCCTTCACCCGGTGCCCGTCCTCCCCGTAGTAGTCCACGCGAACCGGGTACAGGCTCTCCGCCTCGATCCAGTAGACCTTCTTGGAGTAGCCACTGGCTCCGCGCTCCTCCGCCGAGGCGGGAACCGCCTCGACCAGGCGGCAGACACCGCCCTCCGGGCACTCGTCGTCGCCGACGAGGGTGAAGTCGTGGTAGGGGATCTGGTAGCCCTCGAAATCCTCGAACGCGAACTCGGTCCCCATGTACCAGTTGCTCTTCTCGACCCCGGAGATCCGCCGCAGCCGCCGGGTCGCCGGCAGATAGAGCCAGATGTCGTTGACCGGGGCGCCGGTGTCTTCGACCAGCAGGCCGGTGCTCTCCACCACCGGCGGCGACAGGAACTTCTGCAACGTCCTCTTCACGCCCTCGGACCGCTTGAAGTAGACCTCGAGGCGACGGGTCTGGGTGACGGCGCCGTCGGTCCCGATCAGCTCCATGCGGTAAGTCGTCTTCTCCGTGGCGCTCTCGGTCCGCTCCTCGGAGCGCGCGATCAGGTCGCGGCCGGGCGACTCCTCGGACGCCCATGCCTCCCCCGGCGCCCAGAGCCCCAGGGTCAGCGAGATGACGACGAGCGTGAGCGCCGATGCTTCCGGTACTCCCATCCAATGTCTCATCCGAATCTCCTCTCACGTAAAGTCTTCGGCAGCTCCGCTCGCAGCACGTTCCGGATCGCGGGCCACGCGGCCAACGGGAGCAGCGCAAGTGCGGGCAAGATGATGATCAGCACGTCGTGCCAGCGGGTGACGACGTGGACGGTGAGCCACGCGGCGCTCAGCCGCGCGGTGAGGAGTGTCGCAAGCCCGTAGCCGAGAGGTACGGCCAGCACGGAAGCGACACACCCCAAGAGCAGGATCTCGGCCACGACCATGGCACCGATCTGGCCTCCCTGGAAGCCGAGAATGCGCAGCATGGCGTACTCCGGAGCGCGCTCGGCGACGGTGAAGGAGGCGCTCGAGAAGACGAATAGCGCCGCCACCGCGATGCTGAAGCCCTCCGTCACCCAGAGGATGGTCAGGATCTCGTCCATGATCTCGAGCAACCCCTCGACCAACTGGTGCTGGGTGGTCACCCGCGCGACCCGCTCGAGACCGTAGAGCGAACCCCGGAGCTCGTCGGGGGGCCGCGCCGTGCGGAGGAAGGCTCCGGAGCTCTGGCCGTCCAGCTCGAGCCACCGGCGCATGGTTTCGAGCGGCGCGTAGGACTCCCCCGGAAGCGTACCGGAGAAGAGCCCGGCCACCCGAGCCTGGTAGCGCTCCCCCCGGCTGTCGATCTCCACCGGGTCGCCCGGCCCGAGCCCCAGCTCGGCGGCCGTGCTCTGCTCGAGGAGGACGACGTCCCGGTCCCCCGGCTCGAGGTCCCGGCCCCGAACGATCTCGATCCCTTGCAGGCTCTTTCTCGGGCCGATCCCCGTGGCAAGGGAGCTCTCCTGCCGAGCACCGGCCACCAGCCGGATCGACCCGCGCAGATAGGGATCGATCTCGGTCACGCCGTCCACGGAATCGAACATGTCGAGCTCGTCGTCCCAGACCGGCGCCAGGTAGTCCACCGCCACGTCCCAGCGGTCGTCCTCGAACTGCCCGACCAACGTCTCCTTGAACGAGGTCATGGAGATGAAGTAGGAGATCGAGACCCCGAGCGCCATGGCCACGGACACCACCGTCATCGCCGACATCCCCCGGTACCGGAGCAGGCTGCGGGCCGCATACCGGAGCCACAGGGCACCGCCCAGCGACGACACCAGGCGCCGGGCGACCGGTCCCAGGTCGTGGTTCTGCTCGCCCCGGTCCCCGCGGACCGCCTCCTGGGGCCGGAGCCGCAAGAGCCGAGCCTGGGGCCAGATCACGGCCATCAGCAGCACGCCGAGGATGCCCAGGGCCCCCCAGCCGACGCGCACCGGGTCGAGCGCGAGGTCGGGCGCCGGCAGGCCGATCGCCTGGGCGTAGCTCGCCCCGAACCCGTACAGGGTGATCCACGACAGCCCCCATCCCACCGGCACCGCCAGCGCGCCGAACGCGAGCGTCGGCGCGAGATAGGCCAGGCCGACCCGCGACCGGCCGTACCCGAGCGCGCGCAGGACCCCCACCTCGCGGCGCTGACCGACGATCCACTGGAACATCAAGAAGAGCGTCACCAAGACCGCGGTAAGGGCGAAGATCCACAGAATCGCCGGGATGAAGAGGGCGAAGGCGTGCAGGTCCTTCTCGAGGAACAGGTAGCCGAACTGGCGGTCTCGAGGGATGACCTCCTCGACCGCCAGCTTGGAGTCCAGGCGCTCGACGATCTGCTGGCGGGCGGCCCCGTCCGCCGGATCCCTGAGCAGCAGCACCATGCTGTTGACCGCCCGAAAGCCGAGCCGGTCGGCCACCAGGTCGAGCGGCGCGAAGACCACACCCATCGACCCCTTGCTCGGCAGCAGGATGCTCGGATCGGCGCTCGCCAGAAGATACTCGGGGCTGCGCGCGATGCCGCGCACGGTGAGGTCCCGGTAGTGGTCCTTGCCCACGACCAGGTGCAGCACGTCCCCGACCGCGACGCCGTGGTACCGGGCGAGGTTGCGGTCGATGACGACCGACCGGGGCGCCGCCGGGTCCAGGCCCTCGCCCTCCAGGATCGTCAAACGGTTGATCCGCCGGGCGCTCTCGAGGTCGAGGCCGACCAGGGTGGCCGCCAGGCGTCCACTCCCTTCCGTCGACCCGCCGGCGAGCTCCAGATGACCAGGGAGGAGAAGCCGGCCCTCCATCGCCTCGACCTGGGAGAGCCCTTCCAGGGTCGGGACGTTCTTCTGGTCGTCGAGGATGAAGCGAACCTCGAGATCGGCCATGGCACCCCGCCGATACTCCGCGTCGCGGGTGCCGAAGAGGCTGTCGATCGCCGAGTAGATCCCGACGTAGACCGCCATGCCGCTGGCGATGATGAGGACGATCGCAAGCGCCCGGAAGCGCAGCCCCAGAAGGTCCCGCGCCGCACGCCGCAGGAGCAGAGCCATCGAAGCGGCGCGCTTCATGACGCGACCAGGCGGCCGTCGCGCAGGGCCAGAGCGCGATCGGTTCGCCGACCGATCTGGGGGTCGTGGGTGACGATCACGAGCGTCGCCCCCGTGGCCGCCGCCTGCTCCACGAGCAGATCGACGATCGTCTCGCCGGTGGCGGGATCGAGGTTGCCGGTGGGCTCGTCGGCCAGAATCAGCGGTGGTCGCTTGACCAGGGCCCGAGCGATCGCCACCCGCTGCTGCTCGCCCCCCGAAAGCTGCTCGGGGAACTTGTCCGCCTTGCCGGCGAGACCGACGGCCTCGAGCAGCCCGAGCGACCGCCCCCGGGGGTCGCCGTCATCGTCACCCGCGGCCTCGAGAGCGGTCATCACGTTCTCCACCGCCGTCAACGAGGGCAGCAGGTTGAAGAACTGGAAGACAAAGCCCGCGATCTCCCGCCGGTACAGCGTCAGCTCCCGGTCGTCGAGGTCGGTCACCCGCCGCCCGTCCACCAGGAGGGTCCCCGAGCTCGCCCGGTCGATCCCCCCCAAGATGTTGAGCAGCGTCGACTTTCCGGTTCCGGATACGCCGAGGACGGTGACCCGCTCCCCCGCCTCGATCGAGAGGTCGAGGCCACGGAGCACGGCGAGGCGGCCGTCCGCCTCCGGGAAGGCCTTCTCCAGGCCCGTCGCCTGGATGAATGGTTGCTCATCCACGAGACCTCCTCCTCAACCCATCGGTGCGGACGGAAACGCCGTGCTACCGGAGAGTCCGGCGCGCGAGTCCGGAATGGACGCCGGCCGCTCGCTCGGCTCGAACCGGCTCACGAGGTTCCCGAGGCGTTCCTCCCGCTCCGCCTTGTCGACCCCCTTGGCATCGAGCACCGCCTTCAAGGTCCGCAGCACGTCGCGCCGCTGCTCCTCGGAGAGCTCCCCCTCCCCCACCTCCTGGTCCAGCTTGCGGATGCCGCGGACGGGCTCGATGACCCGGCGCCGGTAGTCCTCCGCATCGAAGTTCGCGTTCGGAGTGCAGGCGATCTCCTTCAAGACCGCTCCCAGAAATGTCGTTCGAGTCTGTTCCATCGCTTCTCTCTCCATCGCAGAGTAGGTCATCGATTGGCGCTCGATTCACCAGCGAGCACCTGGTCTTGAGTGACCGGGTTGCAGGTCGGAAGCTCGCCCGCGGAGCGGGGCAGGATCTCCCGAAAATGGACCAGGCCGCGGCGGCGCCCGCCGGTAGCGAGCACCGTCCCGCCGGGTCCGCCCTGCGCGGAAAGGCGCAGAGCGACCACACCGCCCGAGTCGGGTGGTGCCTGGAAGGAGCTGCGGTAGGACGCGAGATACCCCGCGTCGATCCCCTGCATCCAGTCGTTGTTGACGCTGAAGGCGTAGTACTTCGACCCACGGGGGCGAAAGCAGATCTCCAGGGCTTCGCCGGGTTCGAGGTCGAAGACACAAAACGCATAGCGGAAGGCGCCGACACCGAGGTGCCGGACCGTCCGGGGCCCACCGGGCCAGAGGTCGAGGACATCGTCCATGGTCAGGAACTGGTTGACCGGAACGCTCCGGCCCGGCCACGCACGCACGAGCTTGATCGCGGCCACCGGAGCAAGGCGCCAGGCGAGGAAGCGGAATCCCGCGCGGAGGCCGTCGAGCCGCCCCGCAAAGGCTCCACGCTTGGGCCCGGAGAGGCGCTCCAGGCGGGGCGGAGTCGGCCGCTCGCCGAGCCGCGTGCGGTCGAAGTACTGGCGCACCATCACCTGGGTGAGCCCTCGGAGCTCGCGGGTGTCCAGCCCGGAGGGCGGCACCTCCCCCTCCGCCAGGAGGAGATCCCGAGCCCCGAGCCCCTCACCGTCCGGAGCCTCGAGCTCGAAGCTCGTCTGGCGGCCGTTCAGGCTCAAGGTCACGACACCGTAGAAGGCCGGCCCCGCGGGGAGGTGGAGGCGGTACGCGATGCCCGGTCCGAGACGTACGAACCCGACGCTGTACAGGGAGTCGGGCGACTCGCAGAACCCTCGGCGCCGCCCCCCGGCGAGGAGATCGCAGAGCGCGGGCGCGGGTCGCCCGGCCGCGCCCCGGGCCACGTCGGCGGCAGCCCACAGGTGGTCGCGCAAACAGCGCAGCCCCTCGGCGAAGCTCATGGCATCCTCCCGACGCTCCCGGCACCGGCGAGCCCGCCGACGCCGAGCCGTTCCAGCAGCTCGGCGAGCTCGGTGGCGAGTCGCTCCAGACCGTCGCCGT